>JAEEGL013708244.1_pt1 | contig 24222 bp, 17 predicted proteins | sample 9134231 | NCBI WGS metagenome assembly JAEEGL01 (sample SAMN16246548, study PRJNA631951) | gut metagenome | biome: gut microbiome; feature: rumen; material: fiber-attached | host: Bos | place: Iran: Karaj | collected 2018-10
GCGCCAGCACCGGATACGTCCATGCGATTGCGCACCGTCTCGGTGAAATCTATCACCTCCCCCATGGACTTGCCATAGCTGCTGTGCTGCCGTTTGTGCTGCGGGCATCGCGACCTTATGTGGATGACGCACTCGCAAAGCTCGCTGCTGCATGCGGCATGCAGGCAAGTGCAGATGTGTTCTTGGAGGCAGTGGATTCTCTGATAGCACAAACGGGCATCGATTGTTCAACGGTTAAAGTTCAGCCTGCAGATCTGGAGGAGATTGTGCGCAAAACGCAAGATGAAGCACGCATCACCGGATATCCCCGCCCCTTCAGCGATGATCAACTGCGGCAGATGATCCGTCAAAACTTGATATAAAAGAGAAGACCTGTCCGAAACGGGCAGGTCTTTCTATGTTATTCTAAAGAAGAAAGTGCAATTGACTGTGCAATCACGCGATCCACTTGTTTCGGCATTGTCAGGTACAAAAACAGTCCGGTGGCAATGAAGAACGAAAGTACCCAGGACAGCGGATACGCGATATACAAGAAGGAAAGCGTCCGATGCATCGGCAGGAACGCAAAGACCCAGACTAGACGCAGAACACAGGTGCCAAATAAGGAAACGAGCATGATCTGAAACGACCGTCCAAGCCCGCGAACAGCGCCGCTTGTGACATCCAGCAAAGAGCAGAAAACAAAGAATGGGAGAATCAGAAGCATGCGTTCCACGCCTACCCGGATGACGGAAGCGTCTGAGGAAAACAGCGACACAATCGGAACACGTAAAAGAATACCGATCGTCTGTAAAACAACCGCTCCTGCAGTTGCGGTCAAAATGCAAACACGCCAGACTTTTCGCAGATTGGCTTTTTGTCCCGCGCCAACGTTTTGTGAAATGAATGTCATCGCCGCCTGCGCGAAGCCGTTGGTCGCAGTATAAATATACGCATCGTAATTGGAACCGGCAGATATACCTGCCATTGCGTCTGAACCGAACGTATTCACGTTGGATTGGATGATGACGTTCGAAATCGAGAATAATGTGTTTTGAAGTCCTGCCGGTATGCCGATTCGCAGAATCTCTTTCAGTTCAGCCGATGAAAAACGAATGCTTTTCAGCTGCAGATGGACGTCGGTATTCGTTTTTGAAAGATATCGAACGGCGAGCACAGCGGTCAGATACTGCGACGCGATGGTTGCAACCGCAACACCGGCAACGCCCCAATGAAGCACGACGACAGTAAACAGATTCAGCGCAATATTAACCAACCCTGATGCAGCTAAATATTGCAGCGGACGCCTCGTGTCACCGGTAGACCGAATAATCGCAGCACCGAAGTTAAAAACCATGGAACCGGGCGCACCGAGAAAATAAATACGTACATACAATGTGGACAGTGCGATGGTGTCGTCCGGAGCCTTCATCCAATGCAGTAAATGCGGAGATAACAGAATCCCGATAACAGCAATCAGCAAACCGGAAATAACGCTTAATCCCATCGCAGTATGCACGGAACGGCGAACGCCTGATGCGTCTTTTGCGCCAAGCATCCGTGCGGTAAGGACGCCGGCCCCCATGGATAAACCGGTAAACAGATTGACAATCAAACCGATCATGGAACCGGTGGATCCAACAGCGGCCAGCGCCTGCTTGCCTGCAAAGCGTCCGACAACTGCCGTATCGGCTGTATTATATACGATTTGTAAAAGTCCGGTGAGCGTGACCGGAATCGCAAAGAGCAGAATCTTTTTAAAGAAGGGACCTTGCGTCATGTTGGTTGGTTGTGTTCGCTTCAGCATGAAATATCAATCTCCGCATGCAGATCATCTTTTGTGAAGGCATAGAGCTTTATAGGCTTAAGTGGATGGTTGATTCTGACATAAACAATTGACTGACCTTGAAAAGTCTTGCGTGAATCAGTACTGTACGGCGTCAGATCATCTGGCTTTCCGTTTTCAATACCAAGAAGATCTCCGTCGCCCAGCAACTGATAGCGGATCGTGCGATCCTCCCCTGCGCAGATGTTGCCGTGCCGATCCCGAAGCGAAACCAGAATCTGAACAACGGACCGGTCACCGGAATCGTCGGCGGTATAGGGAATCAGTTCTATTGCTTCCGGAATGTCCGGTGTTGCCAAAGTGTCCTCAGCGCCGTTGGCTTTAGCAAGCAGCACGCCGGGCTCAAACGGAATCTCCCAAAGCAAACGGCATTCATCCTCTGCACGTCTTGTTTTTATGCCCAGATTCTGATCGTTCAAAAAGAGCGTTGCTTTTTCGGCATTGGTATAGACACAAACGCAGACGGTCTCTCCGGGCTGCGCGTCATACAAAAAACTGTCTGTCCACGGGATACTTTGTTCAGCCGACCCGATACCGACTGCGATTTTAACAAACGGCGCAGAAGTCCAAAGCGCTTTTCGCTGATAATACAGCGGTTTCGGATTGCCGCAAAGATCCAGCAAACCCGCTTGAGAAATGCGAACCGGCCAGCCGCGGCACTCACCTAAAAAGTCAATTCCGGTCCAAAGAAACTGTCCGCAGATGAACGGGCGGTCTAAGACCGATTGCCATAAGGAGGGCGCATGTCCGTTTTCGCTGCCGAGAATCGGTGTATGCGGAAAACGCAGGTGATCCTCATCATAATAGCCTTCACGGTAATTATAGCCGAATACGTCCAGCGCATCGGAAAAACCGGTGCGGGTAGACAACTCGGGAAATGACATGGCAGACAACACGGGTCTTGTATCGTCCAGCGCATGCACGATCTGCGTCAACTCTTTTGCAACGGTAACCAGTCGTCCGGCATCCGGTCTTTTTTCGTCATAGCGGCGGGCACGCTCCGGTTTTCCGCTGTCGTTGTTGCCGAGAACTTCATCGAACAGCGGCGTAACATACGGATCATTCGGATAATCGATCTCATTCCCGATGGACCATAGGATTACACTGGGGTGATTGCGGTCTCGCAGGACCATAGCAGAAAGGTCATGCTCATGCCACTGCGGAAAATCTATTGCATATCCGTAATGCTTCGGCGGATATACGTTATGTCCCTGCCACCATTTGTTTTTGCAGCCTTCCCATTCATCAAAGGCTTCATCCATAACAAGCAGTCCGAGCCGGTCGCACAGATCAAGCAGAGAAGAAGACGGCGGGTTATGCGCAGTCCGGATGGCATTGCAGCCTGCTTCTTTCAAGATTTTCAACCTGCGTTCCCAAACAGGCGCCGGAACTGCAGCACCAAGGGCACCGGCGTCGTGATGAATACAAACGCCTTTCAGCAGAACTGACTGTCCGTTCAGGAAAAAGCCACGGTCTGCATCAAACCGAATCGTTCGAATCCCAAACGATAGCACGTATGTATCAATCACCGCATCTGCTTTCATCGCATCCACTGTTACGCGATAAAGAAACGGATCGTCAGGCGACCAAAGATGCGCGCGCGGAACACAGATGGTCCCTTCCCCCGCGCTGCCGATAAAGGTCGCTTGAATCTCTTGCGATTGTTCGGCATCAATGTGCAAAATCACGGCATCCGCCTGATAGGTCCGATACTGCAGCCGTAAAGCAGCTGTTCCTTTTGAGTCTACATCCGCAGTGGACAGGAAAACGCCGTCTTCATAAAAGCTGTTCCGATCGCGGATGCAAAGCGTCACATCCCGATAGATGCCGCTGCCGGTATACCAGCGTGAATCGGCAACGTCATTATGTTCTGCGCGCACGCTGATCACGTTTTCGCCGGCACGTACATAATCGCTGATATCAAACGAAAACGGCGCATATCCATAGGCATTTTCGCCCAGATAATTGGAATTGATCCAGACCCGCGCATGGCGGTAAACGCCGTCGAAATGCAAAGTTAGCCGTTTGGCACAATCCTCCAGTGACAACAGCAGGTGTTTGCGATACCAACCGGTGCCGCCCGGCAGATACCCGGTTCCGCTTGCATGCTTTTTATCAAACGGGAACGTTACCGCCCAGTCGTGCGGCAGTGTTACAGGCAGCCATGCACTGTCATCGAATCCCATATAATAAGCTTCATTTTCGTCTCCGTAATAGAACAGCCAGTCGTTATTGATAGACCGGTTTTCGGAAATGCGATTGCTTTCCATCATGCTATCCCTCCTGTGTGTACCAAATGGGACATTATTTGCGCAAAAATTGAAGCATACGCGTATGATAATCGGGCGCAGTATCATAGGCAGCGTGACCGTAGTCTTGATACGCAAATGCTTCCACAGCGGTTGTCCCGATCAATTGTTCTTTCAAATACGGTCCGGCGCTATCTCCAAGCACGTGATCGTCCTTTGCACTGAGAATCAGAACCGGGCAAGTAATCGTTTGCACCGTTTTTGATCCATCAAAGTCTTGCATCGCTTGTGCAAGGATGATAAAACGCTGAAGATCCTTTTGAGACACACTCTTTGATAAAATGCAAAGCGCTCGCTGATATTTCTTAAACAGACTTTCCGGATAAATCGCTTCTCCAAACAACAGATAAAGCGCCTGTGTGTCCCCTGCTTTTGCCGTGTCAACCCAACGGCTGACCGTCTCATACTGTGCAGCAGTAATCCGGCATGCCGTGGAGCCCAGAATAAGGTTTTCCACCATCGAAGGATACAGCCCGGCAATCATCATTGCAATCATGCCGCCTTGTGAAGCGCCAAACAGGTGCACCTTTTGTAATTGCAGCGCCTGCATCGCGTCATGGGTATCCTGTGCCATCAGTTCAATGGAATACGTCTGCGGCAATTCTTTGCGACGGTCAAATAAATATACCGTGTAATAAGGTGTCATATCCTGATAAGCCTGTGCAATTGCCCCGGCAGACAGAATCACACTTTGCACACTCAAACCCGGCAGAATCACCAGTATATCTTTTCCGCTTCCGAATCGGATATAATCCATGGAAAACCCGCAGGTAGTTACTGTCCCGATCTGAAAAGCCATATAAGCGTCCCTTCTTTCTAAAACAACAATACTATACACGAAACGAAAGAAAAATACAAGTCTTACAGACCCTTGTCAGCCACGATAATTATTTTTCATAAACAAAAGCGACTCCATTCGGAATCGCTTTGAAGACTGGACAGATTAAAAACAGTACTTTTGAATGCCGATAAAATATACAGACAAACCAATGACAATAAACACATGAAATACAGCGTGGATATAGCGAACTCTTTTGCCAACACCGTAAAGCACAGCGCCAACAAGCAGTGCTGCGCTGCCGCCTAAAAAGCAAATGAATGCGCCGTGCGGCAAAACAGTAAACGCCTTAGCGCCGCTGATCGCGCAGACTGCCGACGTTCCGATATATAACGCCATTTGCAGCGCCTTTGTTTTTTCAAACGCACAGAGGGTCAGGCATAATCCGCTGATGGCGCCGATCCATGCAAAGGCACCCATCAGAACAGCGGGCACTCGACCGGCTGTTTCAAACACTGGCGGTACACAGGCGGTGGCAGTACCGGCGACCGCAAAGAAGATCATACAATGATCCAGCAGCCGAAGCGTCCGTTTTCGCGCGGAAGGTTTTGCACCGTGATAGCACGCAGATGTTAAAAACATAACAGTCGTTCCGAAACAATACAGTGCCGCACAGACGATTCTTAGCATATCATGCATGATCACAGCCGGCACAAAACAAAAGCGGATGATCAGAACGCTGAGCACCAGCCCGCCGGCGTGCGTGGCAACGTGAAGCCGTTCCTCTGTCTTGGTATACGGAACAAGCGCAATCTGCGTATGAATTCGTTTCATGAAACCACCTGCCTGCCATCCCTTGATTGTCATTTCTCAACGCAAAGGAACATGTCGCCGGATTTCGGCTGCCCCCCGCCTAAATATAGCTGAATCTCACCGTCAGGATCCACGCGGCTGCCGTTGGCAAGCACCGCTTTGAGCCAAAATCGGTCGATTTCAACGCGAACGCGTTGAAACTCACCCGGATGCAATATAACCGAAGAAATGCCGCATAGCTGCAATTTCGGCGTCTGTGTGCGCGAATCTGTATAATGCGCATAGCATTGCACAACTTCTCTGCCGCTCATAGCGCCTGTGTTTTCAACCGTAACTTCGCAAAGGATCCGCTTGGAATCCACAGACAGCACAGCTGCATCCCGATACGCAAACGTAGTATAACTCAAACCGTATCCAAACGGGTATAACGGCTGATCTTCCAGAAAACGGTAGGTTCTTCTGTGCATATCGTAATTCTCCATCTCCGGCAAATCATCGTCGTTGTGATAAAACGTGATCGGCAGTCTGCCGCTTGGTGAAAAAACGCCGCCGATGGCATTCGCGATTGCAAGACCGCCAAAAGCGCCGGGATACCACGCGTGAATCACAGCCTTTGCATGCGTTCTGACGCGTTCGCCCAAATCGGCACAGCTGCCGCAAAGCACTACAATGATCACGTTTTCGCACACGTCGCAGATTTTTTCAGCCAGCTGCCGCTGGCACAAAGGAAGCATCAGCGTTTTCCTGTCGCCGCAATCCGTGAAATCGTTGACAAAGCCCAGGTCCTCCCCTTCTACGGTGCGGTCCAGACCGAGGCAAAGCACTGTCACATCCGCATCCTGCGCAGCGGCGGCGCCTTCACTGGAAAGATTAAAAAAGTCATTCCATCTCACATCAGACTGATCGTTGACCGGTGCACCGTCGGCAACTGTGATTTTGGAGGAACGAAATACACGGCGGATACCGTCGGTAATCGTGACATATTCATCCGCGTGTCCGTTATAGTTACCCTCCAGCGAAAGGACATTCATCGCAGTCGGTCCGACAACTGCTATTTTTCGTGGTGTTGCCGGGTCAAGCGGCAAATAATGATTCTTGTTTTCCAACAGAACCAGTGTTTCCTGTGCCGCTTTTAAACTGAGAATTTTGTGTTCGTCGCAGGATACGACGGAAAACGGAATATCCGCATAGGGTCTTTGAGTCTCGAATTCGCCGAGTTTTGCGCGTATGGTAAACAATCGCACCGCAGCAGCGTTGACGTCTTCCTCTGTAATCAGATCCTCTTCATAAGCTTCCATCAGCGCTTGGTAGGCATCGCCGCAATTGAGTTCGCACCCGGCCTTCAATGCCATGGCTGCAGCCTGCGCCAAGGAATCGACACAGTGATGTCCCTGATAGATGTCCGTAATTGCCCAGCAGTCAGATACAAAGTATCCTTCAAATCCCCACTGCTTGCGCAGAATCTCCATTAAAGCAGGACTGGCGCAGCAAGGCTCATCGTTGGTGCGGTTATAAGCGCCCATGACACCTGCCACACCGGCTTCTACCGCTTTTTCAAATGCCGGCAGATATGTTTCCGCCAGATCCTTTTTTGAAATGAGCGCATTGAAACTGTGACGCTTCCCTTCCGGTCCGGAATGACCGGCAAAATGCTTGGCACAGGCGGTCGCTTTCAGGAATTCACCATCTCCCTGCAGTCCGCGGATATATGCACAGCCAACGGTCGCGGTCAGAAACGGGTCTTCGCCGCAGGTTTCCTGTCCGCGTCCCCAGCGAGGATCGCGAAAAATATTGATATTCGGCGCCCAATAGGTCAGCCCTTTATAGCGGTCATAATCGCCGAAAGCCGCGCTGCGGTTATATTTTGCGCGTCCCTCCAGTGCAATCGCTTCTGCTACTTCCTGAATCAGTTCCGGATCGAAAGAGGCTGCCATCCCGATTGACTGCGGAAACACCGTTGCAATGCCGGCGCGGGCAACACCGTGGCACGCTTCGTTCCACCAGTTATATGCATGGATGCCCAGTCGTTCGATCGCCGGCGCTTCAAACAACAGCTGCGACATTTTTTCCTCAAGCGTCATTTTAGAGACCAACGCTTGCGCGGTTGCTCTTGCAGCTTGGTAATCTATCATGTTGTTCTCCTTCAATTATAAGTTTAATACACGCGTATCAGTGCATGGCGTGCAATGTTTCAAAATAGTTCAATGACGTTTTTGTTGAAACAAACGGATCGTTTTCTTCCCAACTGTCATCCTGTTCATAAACGATATAAGGAATTTCTTTTTCGCGGCAAAGCGCAAAGCACGCTTTCAAATCCACGACGCCCTGTCCGAGCGAAACAAAGCGCGGACGGTGATCTTCTTTCGGTACGTAGTCTTTAAAATGAACGACTTTTACCCTGTTGTGCATGGTTTCGAGCAATTGAACGGGATCTTTTCCGGCAACGTGCATCCACGCAACGTCGGGAATAAAGTGGATCAGTGCCGGATCTGAATCAAGAAGCAGATCCATTAAGGTTGTACCGTCCGGAGATAATGCCTTGAATTCAAAATCATGGTTGTGATAATGAAACTGTAAACCGTTCGTCTGAAGCTGTATGGCAATCGACATAAGTGTTTCAACAAACGCTTTTGCCTGTTCCGGCGTCGAGCGGCAGGTATCCGGGGCATAGCCGAGACCAACCGCGTTGCAGCCGATTTTCTGATGCAGCTCTATCACAGTCGGCAGATCGTTGCACAGTTTATCATAGCTTTGATGTGTCACACAGACAGACATCTCGTTTTTAGCAACTATCTCGGCAATTTCATCTGCGGTAATGCTCGACCCGATGGCGGAAATCTGAACATCGTGCACGCCCATCTGATGCAGCCTTTGCAACGTCTGGTCAAAATCCTGCGCGGTCTGAATATAATCACGCAAGGTATATAACTGAACACCAGTGATTGGTTCTTTCATTATACATTCTCCTTTTTGGTTATTGGCTTCATTGTATCGTATTTCTGTTGTTTTTGCAAGTGTATTCAACGGATTTATAATTCCGTAGCAGAAATTAATTACATCTTTTTACGAACAATTGACAATTTTGCTGAAATCAGCTAAAATTATTTTATCAAACTATTAGGAGGATATCTATGGCTGAAAAAGTGATTCTGGTTTTGGTAGACGGTATGCGCCCGGACGGTCTTCTGCAATGCGGACATCCGTTTGTTGACACTCTTCGTAAAAACGCAACAAGCTATTTACAGGCGCAGACGGTCATTCCGTCTGTGACACTGCCGTGTCATATGTCACTGTTTCACTCTGTTGATCCTGAGCGGCATGGCATTACAACGAATACCTATGCGCCGCAGGTGCGCCCGATTGAAGGACTGGTTGACCGTCTGGACGCATATGGAAAAAAGTGTGCGTTCTTTTATAACTGGGAGGAACTGCGAGACCTGAGTCGTCCGGATCATCTGCATACGTCCTTGCTCATCAGTGAACATAAAACGGACCATACCGACGACAAAATCACAGATGCAGCAATTCGTTATATCCGGGAGGAAGCGCCGGACTTCTTATTCTTGTATCTCGGCGAAACAGACGAGCGCGGCGGTCATGACAACGGCTGGATGAGCGAGATCTATCTACAGGTTGTAAACAATGCAATTGCATGTACGCAGCGATTATATGAAGCATTACCGGCTGGCTATACCCTGATTCTGACAGCCGATCACGGCGGACACGGTCGCGGTCACGGCAGTGAAATGCCGGAGGATATGACAATTCCGATTCTTTGCTCCGGACCGCGGTTTGAAAGAGGATTGGAACTGGAAGGCGGTTCCATCAAGGATATCGCCGTAACCATTGCAGATCTTCTGGAGGTTCCGCATGTGAAAGAGTGGGAAGGAACTGCATTGCAGTATATAAAATGAGTTAAAAATAGACGGAAAAACAGCGGTTGCATATAGCAGCCGCTGTTTTGCGTTATTTGGAAACGTGAATCTTGTTCTCGCCGATATGCAGGTCATATTCTTTGCCAAACAAAAGGGCGCTGGCGCTGCTGCCGGCGGGAACCGTGAAGGTATAGTCCCAGCCGCTTTCCGTCTTTTCATAATAGACGGCTGCAGTTCCCTGTACGGTTTCAATGGAAGCTCGGACCCACGGGATTCTTTCGTCTGCCAAAGGTGCAAATCGAATCGAAGCGTAGCCCGGCGCTGCTTCTACAGGACTGATACCGGCAAGACGACGCATCATCCAGGCAAACACACTGCCATAAGCATAATGGTTAAATGAATTCATGCCGGCAGTCGCAAAATGACCATCCGGATACATGCCGTTCCAGCGTTCCCAGACCGTTGTGGCGCCCATCGTGACCGCATACAGCCAGGAGGGATACTCGGTACGCAGCAGCAAATCGAGCGCAAGCTTGTCTTCGCCAATCATGGTCAACGCGTCCAGCAGATGGGTTGCACCGATGAACCCGGTTGTCAGGCGTCCTAGACGACGCACGTTGTCTGCCAATTGTTTCGCGGTTTCAGCAGTGTTGTCGCTCAGATGGAAAACAAGCGCAAGCACCTGAGCTGTTTGCAGATCCTGCTTTGTTCGACCGTTTTCCATATATTCCTTTTGAAAGAAGGCGCGAACCTGCTGCAGCACATATTCATACCATGAGCAGTCATAACCGAGAATCCGGCTCGACTTGATCAGCGTTTGCAATCCGTAGCAAAGATAGGCTGTTGCAATCAGACCGCGGTCCGTCTCACCGACGCCGTGTTCCCGGCTGAGGTCTTCCAGACTCAGCCAGTCTCCGTACCCTTCCGTTGTCCAGGGGCGGGCAAATTCCAGTTCTGGCGGCGCATTTTTATCCCGGCATTTTGCAATCATACCGTCAACGTATTTTTTCATTGTCGGATAATGGCGGCGCAAACGTGCTTTATCGCCATATGCCACATACAATTCCCACGGAAGCACGGTTGCCACGTCGTCCCAGGCGGGAGCACCGGCACTGTTGCCGATGAAACGGTGCACATTCGGCACAACGTGCGGAATCAGACCGTCGTCGTGCTGATCAGCGGCAATATCGTTATACCATTTGTCGAAGAAATCGCGAACGTCATAATTGATGGCAGCCGTGCGGCAGAACATCTCTGCATCACCGGTCCAGCCCATACGTTCATCACGTTGGGGGCAGTCTGTCGGAACATCGAGGAAATTGCCCTTTTGTCCCCAAAGAACATTATGCGCAAACTGATTGAGCAATGCATTGGAACACGAGAAATAGCCGGTTCGCTTCATATCGGAATGCACAACGATTGCAGTAAAGTCCTTCGGATCCACGTGATCGAGCCCTGTTACTGCAATATAGCGAAAGCCGTAAAACGTATACTCCGGTTTGACCGTAAACGCTTTGCCGTTTGCTATGACACAGAACTGTTCTTTTGCAGAGCGCAGGTTTTCCGTATAAACATTGCCGTCGCGGTCAAGGACTTCGAAATGCTGTAAGATGATTTTTGCTTTACGAGGTGCTTTTGCAGAAAACTCCACATAACCCGTCACTTCCTGACCGAAGTCGATGACGAGCTCGCCTTTTGGCGTGCGGATCACTTTTTGACCGCTGATGTGTTCCTGCTCGCGAATCGGCGCACCCTCAACTGGGATCAGCATATCCCTCGGAAATACGATTGCAACAGCGGGTGTCTGTACACGCTTTCTCGCAGTCAGATCGATGGTTTCGCCATCATACATATCATTAAAAATGATATTGCTGCGGGCGGTATTCCAGTTTTCGTCGGAGTAGATTATTTGAGATGTGCCGTCCTGATACCGGATCGTCAACGCGCAGAGCAGCGCAGCTTCGTCTCCCCGCAGTGCTTTGGCTTCCACTTCTTTAATGTTATGAAAAAACCAGCCGCGTCCGACGCCGATCCGCAAATCGTTCGCTCCCGTGTTCAGCATGGTTGTCACATCATAGGTCAGATATTGCAGACGCTTCTGATAAACTGTCCAACCGGGAGCAAGGATATCTTCACCGATACGTTGTCCGTTAAGGTATGCGGTAAAAGTGCCGTGAGCAGTCACTGTAAGCACAGCTTTAGCCACTGGCTTTTCCACCGAAAACGCACGGAAAAAATCAGTTGCGGCATATTTGTGGTTTCGTTTTGCTTTGATCCAGCTTGCGGAAAAAATCGGATTCATACTATCCCCTCTTTCTTAAAGATTCAAAAAGTCTTTGCGGTAATTGACGCCGAAGAATTCAGCCAGCGTGACCATTTCTTCGTCCTGAATTGTGTTGACACGCGGCAGATGCGCGGTCAGCATATAGATTTGCGCCGCCTTTTCCACCGTTTCAATCAGACCGAACGTTTCATCCAGCGTTTTGCCTGCACCGTAGATCCCGTGCATACCCCAAATAACAAGCCGGAATTCTTCCATTTTTTTTGCCGTTGCTTCGCCGATCTCGTTTGTGCCGCAAAGCATCCAAGGCAGTACACCGACGCCGTCCGGAAAAACAACGATGCACTCCGTGCACATTTCCCAAAGCGTATGCGTAAACTTCTTTTCGTCCAGTTCATGCACATAGTTCATGGCGAGCGTATAGGTCGGATGACTATGCATCACAACACGGTTCTCAGGATCGACCTTGAGCCGCGCCATATGACTCATCAGATGCGCCGGCAGTTCACTGGTGAATTTGCCGCCGTCCGCATACCCCCACAAAAGCTCGGCCGTTGTTCCGTCTTCAGCAATCCGGATAATACCGAGGTTGTTTTCCGGATCGGATTGCACGTTCTTGAAATACTTGCCGGTGCCAGTCACGATAAAGAGTTTGCCGATTAAAGGCGTTGCGTCAAAGCCGGTCGGAATCGTACGAATCACATGCGAAAGATCCAGATACTGCGCAACTTCTTCGTTGTTGAGCAGATAACTGATATTGCCGCCGTTGCGTTCGTCCCATCCCAGACGGTACATATTTGCCGTTGTGGCACACATTTCTTTCAGAAAAGGCGCCTGAAAAATGTCTTTCATCTGCGGTTCACCAACACTTTCTCTTCATAGGTTTTGACCTCGCGCAAATAGTCAACGGGAAGATTCTGACGCTGCAGATATTCGTTCCAAACGTCTCCGAACGGCGCGGTTTTGAGTTCCTCCTGCATCACCATGAGCGACGTCATATCCGTCTGATCCTGCAGTTCTCTTAAGTTTGCTGGTTGCAGCAATGCAAACAGCAACGCTTTCTGTACATTGCGCACACCGGTAACCCAGGCAGAGATCCGGTTGATCGAAGCATCGAAATAGTCAGTGGCAATAAAGACGCGATCCAAGGCGTCGTTGCGGACGATCTCCTTCGCGATTTCGCGTGTTTCATCATCAAAAAGAACCACGTGGTCGGAATCCCAACGCACTGGACGCGTGACGTGCAGCGCAATTTTTTCGTTGAACAGCAACAGGGAAGAAATCTTGTCGCTGACCATCTCGGTCGGGTGATAATGACCGTTGTCCATCAGCGGGGTAATATGCGCATTTGCGGAATAGGAAAGGCAGAATTCTGCCGAACCCACCGTGTAGCTTTCCAGACCGATGCCGAACACTTTGCTTTCAAGGGTGACATATACCTTGCTCTTGTCATAAGGAATCGCAAGTATTTCATCTAAACTCTTTTTAAACCGCGCACGCGGACCGAGACGGTCAGCAGGAATATCTTTATATCCGTCCGGGATCCAGATGTTCATCACACAGGGAATGCCGGTCTCTTCAGCAAAGTATTCGCTGATACGAATGCAGGCTTTGCCATGCGCAACCCAGTATTTCCGCACGGTTTCATCCGGAGACGAGAGCGTGAGATTATCTTTCACCATTGGGTGCGAGAAAAACGTCGGGTTAAAGTCGATGCCGAGACCGCGCTGCTTTGCAAATTCAACCCATTTCTTGAAGTGCTTCGGTTCAAGCTGATCCCTGCCAGCGGTCTCCCCTTCTTCAAAAATGGCGTAGCTCGCATGCAGATTCAGCTTCTTTTTGCCCGGCATCAAAGAAAACGCTTTGTCGATGTCGTCCATCAGTTCCTGCGGCGTGCGTGCGCGTCCTGGGTAATTGCCCGTTGTCTGAATGCCGCCGGACAAACTTTCGCCGCAGTCAAAGCCGATGACGTCGTCGCCTTGCCAGCAGTGGACGGATACGCAGACGTCCTTCAGTGCGTCAAGTGCCTGTTCGGTATCTACGCCGTACTGCGCATAGATTTCTTTTGCTTCATCATATCTGGTCATTTGTTCGTCTCCTTTATCGTAAATGATTGTTTGACAAGTTCTCTGGCCTGCTGCAGGGAAAGCTTCTCACATGCCATAATCTGCGACAGAATATTGCCAAGGGCCGTCGCCTCACTCAACCCTGTCAAAACGGTTTTGCCGGTTGTTTCAGCGGTCAGCGCATTGAGGTAACGGTCTTTGCTGCCGCCGCCGACAATCAGAATATTATTGATTGTTTTCTCGCTGAGTGCTTCAATCTGTTGGACTGCCTGACGATAGGACGCAGCCAGTGAGTGATAAACGCTTGAGAGCACGTCGGCAACCGGCAGCGACGCATCGCCCAAAAGCCCGCGAATGGCCTGCAGCATTGATTCCGGCGCCGTCAAAGACGGATCGTTGCAGTCAAACGTTTTGGTGTAACTGCTGTTTTGCGCCATCTGCATCATTTCGTCATAGGTGTAGGCTTTTTGCAGATAGCGACGAAGATTTTGAAACAGCCACATACCCATAATGTTTTTGAGAAAGCGGAAGCGGTATTCGACGCCGCCTTCGTTCGTGAAGTTTTCTTTTCTTGCGTCGGCGGAAAGGATCGGTTCAGCAGTTTCCGTCCCGATCAGTGACCAGGTTCCGGAAGAAAGATATACACTTTCTTCATTGATTGGACAAGCAGCAACCGCTGAAGCGGTATCGTGCGTCGGCGCAAGCAAAACCGTTGCGTCAAAGCCGACCGTTTGTTGCACTTCCTTTGTAAAGGAGCCTACCACGGTTCCCGGTAAGGACAACGGTAAAAACAGATCTTCGGGAAAACCAAGTGCTTGAAACAGCTGTTTGTCCCAGCATTTCTCTGCGGCATTGACCAGATTCGTTGTTGTGGCGTTCGTATATTCATTTTTCATAACGCCGGTCAGCTTATAGGACAGATAGTCGGGAATCATCAGAAAATGTTTGGCGCGCTGCAATTTTCCGCTGCATTGATCGCAATAAAGCTGATAGATCGTATTAAAGTTCTGATGCTGAATGCCCGTGCGTGCATAGAGTTCTTCCGGTGAAATACAAGCCGCCACGGCTTCCTGCACCGCAGCCGTACGGTTATCACGATAGGCAACTGCAGGCAGGATTTCCTGCTGTGCGTCGTCCAGCAAGACATAATCAACACCCCAGGTATCGATAGCAACTGTCTTCGGCAGTTTTCCGAGTTGCGCGCATTTGGCAATTCCGCTTTTTACCTCAGGCACCAAATGTGCGAGATCCCATACCAACGTTCCGTTTTCTTCATGAATACCGTTTTCAAACCGATGAATCTCTTCCAGTGTTATCTGATTGTTTTCATATGACGCCAGAATGTGTCTGCCGGATGATGCGCCGATATCAATCGCAAGAAAATACTGCATAGTAATCACCTCGTTCTTTCATCCGTGTCGGGTTTGTCCACTGCAACAAAATGCAGTTTGATGCTGTCGCCGTCATTGTCAACAGAATCTGCAACATCCACACCGGCATACATCAGCAGCGCACCGGAACAAACGGCGCCGTTGCCTTCCAGCTGATAGTAACGCTGCGGATCCAGTCCCTGCAGCTTCAAATGGAACAAGGTCTGTTCCTCGTGACGCATGCGCACAACGGTAACAAGGGTTTCTTTGCGGTCGCGTGAAACAAACGACCATGCGCAGCAGAAAGGATTCTCCCACGGACAGATCAGTCGATACAAATCCCCTGTATGAATCAGATCATAATACTTATGATACTCCTGCACCTGCTGTTTCACCAGTGCCTTGGTTTCATCGTCCAGTTTACAGGGGTCAAGCTCATAACCGAACGTACCCCAGAGGGCAACATTTCCTTTGGTTGCGTAACCGGTGCGGTCACAAGCGGACACGTGAGCGCCCATGGTGGATGCCGGATAGCATAATGACGTTCCAAACTGAATCATCAGCCGTTCGATCGGGTCGGTGTTGTCGCTTGTCCAGATTTGCGGTGAATAATAGAGCATACCCGGATCAAAGCGACCGCCGCCGCCGGAACAGTTTTCAAGCAGCAACTGCGGATATGTCGTTGTAAGGCGGTCCTGCAGCTCATAGGTGCCGAGTACAAAGCGATGGAAAAACTCCTGCGCGTGCGCGCTGTCCAGCGCAGCGCTTCCCGCCTCACTGAGATTGCGGTTAAAATCCCATTTTAAATAATCGATTGTGTATTTGTCCAGCACACTGCGCATCTGATCAAAGATGTTGTCCCTGACGTCCTTTCGCGATACGTCCAGTACGTATTGATGACGCGCAAGCGAGGGCACACGACCCGGCACATGGACACACCAGTCGGGATGCGCCCGATACAGTTCGGAATCGGGTGAAATCATTTCAGGTTCATACCAGATGCCGAATTTCATGTCCATGGCATGAACGGTATCAATCAGTCGACCGAGATCGAGTTTTTGCCTGTTAACAAACCAGTCACCCAGACTGTTGGTATCATTATTGCGCTTTCCGAACCAGCCGTCATCCATAACAAGCAACTCGATGCCGAGTTCTTTTGCCTGTTTCGCAAATGCAATCAGTTTATCGGTATCAAAATCAAAATAAGCAGCTTCCCAACTGTTGATGAGCAGCGGACGTTTCCGGTACTGCCAGACGCCGCGGATCAAATGATCGTTATAGGCGCGATGGAACATCCGACTCATGCCGCCAATACCCTGATCGGAAAATACGTGCACAGCTTCCGGAGTCAAAAAGCTTTCACCAGGCAGAAGCTCCCACTGAAAATCAGTGTCCTGAATGCCCATAAGAATGCGCGTAGTCGCGTTAAAATCCACTTCGGCAGTGATTTCATAATTGCCGCTATAGATGAAATGAAAGCCGTAAACATTGCCTGTTGTTTCGGTTGCACCCTTCTGCGCAAGTGCCGCAAAGGGGTTCTGCGCATGGGAAGAGGAGCCGCGCACACTGCGGATGCCCTGCAAGCCGTGTGCAAGCGGACGGCGGACAAACTGACGTTCCTTCGCATGGCGTCCGTAAAGCGTGACCAGATCATACTGCATCTCCGGCAAATCGACACAGCTGCTCATTACGCGGCAAAGCTTTAACGGAACCGGACTGTCGTTTCGGAACCGCACGTGCTTCGTCAAAACGTCACAATCATGAAAAACACTGTAGACGAGCACGGCAGTCAGATTTGTATAGGGGTCACGCATCGTAATTTCGAGTGTGTCGCACTGTGATTGATCCGTGACATAAAGATGCGGAAGACCGGGCATATCAGGCTTGCCCGGATAAATCCGATAGCCCTCATAGCGCAGATCGGTCACCGTGTTGCCGTCACTGTTCAATACGGAAACAGCGCTGACGCGAAAATCTCCTCTGCCGTTTGTCGGGTACTCCATCGGCGCGACGTCAACCGAAAAACCGGTCGGAGCAAGCACAGGATCGCACGGGCTGAAGGACGCGCAGGACTGACGGCGCGATAAATACCAAAGATCATTGTCGGGAAGCCGTTTCCCGTAATAGAGATTCAAAAGCAGTCCTTCGTCATAGATTCCGATGATATATGAGGTTTCCGGTGTACACAGATGAAATACGTTTTTGCTATCATCAAAGCGAATCATAACAGCACCTCGATTTCTATACCAGAATTCTTAATTGGAAATAAAATGAATGATATTTCCAAGATTGGATAACAGAAGCGAGAAAAACAACAACACAAGTAATAAGACAACGTGCAGTTTCCAGCTGCGCACAAGCAGACCGACAAATTCACGGATCTGGGCATTGGGCCAGAAGTACCACTTTGTTTTGCTCGCAATGCCGTCAGCGCGAAGACCGGCGTCATTGGCAAGGATGCCGCTGCGGAAAACGTGATAATTGGTGGTTGAAAACAACACCTTCGCATCCTGCTTTTGTTTTTCAATCAAAGCTTTGGAAAACTGCATGTTCTGCAGCGTGTTTGCAGACTTCGTTTCAGCGAGAATATCCGATTCCGGAATCCCCTGCTCCAATAAATAGCGACGAACGGCTTCTGCCTCAGGCATGCATTCATCACCGCCTTGACCGCCGGATGGAACCAAAACCGGTGCATGACCGCCGGCTTCTTTTTGCTTTTGGTAAAAGGCAATGGCACGATCTGCGCGACCTTTGATCAACGGGTATAAAGTACCGTCTTTACGGATTGCACAGCCGAGAATCAGCACAAAATCCTGATTCATCGCCGGCTGGCGGCGCGAAGCGATCACACAGCAATACTGTGTTGCAACAAGAATGGTTGCAAAATACAGGAACACTGTTGAAATGATGGTTCTGCCAAGGGAAATCCAGACGGATCGAGGTTCAAAAGCGAAAACGTACGTGTTGAAAACAGCAAGAATAATACTTGCACTGACACCGCCAACCAACAGGAAGGAAAGCAGAAAGGCCAGCAGATTCGTCCGACGCACGCCCTCGTGCCGCACAAGCCAGACGTTGCTGATTGCCATCGCAGCAGCAAGCAGCAGTACAAACGGAAGGAGAAATACCATCAGTGCAGACAAGGCATACTGCGCCGCGAAGAACAAGACGCGACCGTTTGAGATGTCGGGATATATCAGACTCGCAAACAGCAGTCCGGAAAAGACCAGCGCATGCAAAAGGAAGAACAAACTAAGTCCCAAATCCAAAACGGTGTCATAGGAAAAGAAATCCGTTTTCTTTCTGCGCCGGTATTGCAAAAACAAATATACGCCATAGAAGCCGAACAATGAAGCGATTCCAAAACACAGAACAAAGAAACCGTTGAAATCCAATTCCCCCGGCTGCAGAATTGTGCCGATTTTCGTCACATACAGGGTTGTGTGATACTTATCAAATAAACTTGCATATTCTTTTCCGTTATGGGCAAACAGAACAGTCGCACTCGTTTGACCTGGCTTGAGAGCACGGAATGTGACGACCCATCGAGTGCCGTCTTTGACGGCGCTTTCCATTTCAACAATGCCGTTTTGCTCATAGACGACGTCGACGTCCGAGTATCCATCCTGGCTGTCTTTCATATAGATACTGAACGTACGGGCTGAAAAAAGCAACAGCACAAATACGACAAGTCCAATCCCAAGTGCCGCACAAAACAGAACAAACAGATTCCTTTTCCGACTTGTATGTTTCATATCAACCTCAACTGATTGAATAAATATCTTTTTTATAACAGAGCAGTTCCGCTTCTGTCAGGTATGCGGAGAGCGCACCAACGGCTGTCACCGCTTTTCCGCCTGTCAGATTACCAAATGCGATACAATCACGGAAGCTGCAGTCGTGAAACAGTCCGTAGCAAAATCCGCTCAGGAAAGCGTCGCCTGCACCGGTACTGTCGACGTTTTTGAAAATATCGGCACTTTTGCAGAAAAAGCTGCCATCTTCGTCGATGCCGAAACAGCCGTCCTTGTCAACTTTCACAACAACGCGCTTGAAATATTGTTGAAGTTTCTCGGCAGCAGCTTCCGGAGTATCACAGCCGGTTATTTTCAGTGCTTCTTTCCGGTTCGGCGTATAATAATCGGCAAGCTCAAGTTCCTTTGCATACCGTTCAAAGCCGAGATCGTCATCCCAGCCGGTATCAAGCACAAGCGTGGTGCCTTCCGTCTTCAGCTTTCGATAGACATCCAGAAAACCGCCTGGTGTCATCAAACAAATCTTTGCACCTGTCGCCATCCGGTAAAACGCTTCCTTCGCAGAGTCATCGGGCTGCATATCGCCCTTACCGTAGGTGATAAAGCTGCGGTCGTTTTGAAGAATGACTGCACTGGTGATATTGACCGGAATACCGTCGCCATGATACAAATTATGCGGAGAAACATGATTCTTTTCGAATTGTGTTTTGGCAAAGTCTGAAAAGAGATCGGTTCCAAGCTCGGTTGCAATTCTGGTCGGAACACCTAGGCGACCGAGGTTGATCAGGGTTGCAGGCATACCGCCGCCGAGCTGCAAAGAGAAGGTATCGGTATAAACCTCTTCACCAACATCCGGCAGCTTCGGCATATTTTGATATAGCAGGTCCACATTTGTGATGCCTGCGCCGGCTATAAAACTCATTTCCAGTCTCCTATATAGGCTTTATTATGTTCCAGATAGGCGTCAACAAGCGCCGTAGCAAGAGAATAGCTCGCAACGAGCGGATGCAGCGTGAGCGCTTCGATCGCCTTCGTGCGCGACTTTGTACGAATAGCCTCACTAGAAAGCCGTTCATAGATTTTCACGCGGCGAATCAATTCAAGATTCTGCTCGTCAACCTTGCCGAACGGATGCGGGAATGCATCGTTATCATGAATATCGCACGTGATTTCAACAACGTCGGTGTCAAGCAATCCGTCGATGGCGCCGTTGTTCGGTACACAGAGAATCATGGAGTCAGTGCCGCCGCTTTGTGCGATCTCCATGAATTTCAGCGCTACGCCGGCATAACCGCCATCATCCTTTTCAAACGGATCGAAATGCCATTTTGTCTGGCGTTTCACACCGGATTCCGCAGCCATATAGTTGTTTTCCCGCTCACCGTACCAATGCTCAAAGATCTGAAGTGCACGCGCAAAGTCTTTTTCAACGTCGATCTGTTCGAGCTCCGCCGTCATCTTTTTGTTGATTTCGGCAATTTGCTCACCGCGCGTCTGCGGCGCGTTCAGAATATTGCTGACTGCCTTTTCACGGTAATAATAATAATAGAGATATTCATTCAGGATTGCGTTGCGCTCACGCAGCAGAGACTTTTCAAAATAACGAAGATCGGTGTCAGTGTATGCCTGATCGTTTTCAATCAGTTCATGCAGCACTTCCCTGCCGTTGATCTTTACAGAACTGAAATATGACAAATGGTTGAGCCCATAGACTTCGCCTTTTGCACTGCCTTCCGCAGTACCGTAAAGCTTTTCAAAGGTTCGCAGCATACAGCTCGGCGCGTCGCAGATTCCATATGTAAAATCATATCCCATATCGCGCAGCGTCTGTGAAACAACACCGGCAGGATTTGTAAAGTTAAAGACCTTGCAGCGCGGCTTTGCGTGTGCTTTGACCAGTTCGCAATACTGCGCCAGCGCATCCACACTGCGCATGGCAAAAGAAAGTCCGGCAGCGCCTGTTGTCTCCTGCCCCAGAACACCCATGGACAAGGCGATTCGTTCATCCTTGACACGCATATCATCTTCGCCGACACGAATCGTGGTAATCACGTAATCGGCATCTTTGACCGCCGCAAGGGCATCGGTTGTCAGATAAAAGCGCATGGCAGGATTCAACTGATATGCAACCGCCTTCGCCATTTTGCCATATATATTCAGTTTCTTTTCATTGATATCCATAAACCAGAGTTCATCGATATGGAGCTTCTCGGCCTTTTGCGCAATGCTCTTTGCCAAAAACATGGAGCGAACACCGCCGCCGCCAATTACAGATAATTTCATACTGAGTCCTCCTTTGCTGAACCGGAAATGCAATCCGGTGCCGACCGGAACAGCATATGTTCAGGTCAGATTCATTTCATGATGCAGCAGTTCTTCCAGCTGCGGTTTCACTTCTTCCATTGTGGAAAACACAATACCGTGCAATCCGTTTTTCTGTGCAGCTTCAATATTGCAAGCGGAATCATCCAGAAAAACAGTTTCGGAAGGCACGAGATCATACCTCGAAATCAGCGTTTGATAGATCGCATCCTCCGGCTTGCAGATGTGTTCCTGAAACGAGAACACGCCACCGTCAATCAGTTTAAAAAACGGATATAGTTTAATCAATTCATAGGATTCTTTCGAGAGATTCGACAGCAGATAAATACGATATCCACGCGTTTTCAGTGCTGATAAATAAGCGGCAGTATCCTCGTTGACTGTGTGAATCCGCACCCAGGTCGGCTGCAGGATACGCTGAAATGCATCCCGGTAATCCGGATGCTTCCGGCATAATACGTTGCAAAGATCAACAATTGATGGATAGTCACCACGATCATAAAGCTGCCATTCCCGGTCGTGGATCAGATGCATCAGCGTCCCCACCGTCTGATCATCGTATCCGAATGAACGCATATACTTGACCGGATCATAATCAACAAGCACGTTGCCAAGATCAAAAACGATATTACGAATCATAATAACACCATCATGCCTGTTTTTTCTTTTTAACGCTGACACGAAGGCTGTGACACAGGAAGCCGGCAGCTGTTGCAAATGCGGCGCCGGTGCGGCAGAACCCCTTGACGGGATCAACGCTCTCACATGCAATGCCATTGTCCATTTCGAGCGTTTCAAGTTCACGCCAGGCTTGTGCTTCGTGTCCGCAAAGCATACTGTTGCACATGCTGAGAACCCAGGGATATGGCGCGTGCGCACAACCGATTTCGGCAATCGGCTGATCGGAAAAGCTGTATTCATATTTCGGCGAACGAATCACAGCCAGCGTATTCTGCCAGATTTCATCGTCTTCAGCGCAAAAGCCGTAATACGCCATCAGCTGCAGACTGCCCGGCGGTTCATCATAGATATTATGATGTCCTTCCAGGTCAACAGCCCAGGCAAAATAAGGTTTGCCCGCCTCATCTTTGTAAACGCAATGCGTATAGATTGCATCTTTCACGCGCACCGCCTGTGCAGCCAGATCAGCGTAAAGCGACGGATACAATGAGGAAAGCTTTGTAAAAGCCAGCCAGACAAGCATATTATCATACGTCAGATACGGATGCGCACACATATCATCAGACGGCTGAAGGAAGGATGCATATAAATCCACTGACGGATGCTTTTCGGCAGTTAGTTTTTCAAGGATCTCCGAAATTCCGTCACGAATCCTGCGCTCTTTCAAAATCTCCATATCGCCTGTCTTTTCAACATAACCGTTTAAGGCAATAATCGGTGCCATCAGCTCATCCAGTTCAAAGCCAGGTTCAAGCATCGTGCCGTCGATATAACGGGAATGTACGCCCAAATTACGGCGCTGTCTGCCGAAGATATAAAACAGGATATCCTTGGCACGTTTCGCGTCTGCATCAAGAATTGCCGGATACGACCAGAGCAGCGTATCCCGGTCCCAATAGGCAGCGCTGACATAATATCGCGGACTGCGTGATGTTGCACAAACAAGTTCTTCCGTATCCAGCGTGAGACCGGTGGAATAGAACATGCAGAAAAACAGATTGGTGTTATAAATCTCTCTGAGTTTTTCAGTCGGCATCTGACAGATGCGATTTTGCAGCCACGCCGTTGTTTTGTTATATTCCCAGTCCCAACCGCGGCGAAGCATTTCCTGCGCACTGGTGGCAGCTGCAACTTCTTCAAAGCCAATGCCCCAGTAGAAAGTTAGCGTCTGCGCTTCGTTTGTGTGCATCATACAGTCTTGATACAAGCGGAAGTCGATCCCATCGTTGCTTTGATCGAACGCAGACTCGATAGGCTGATCGGCCATCGGCGCAAAGGAGAACAGCGGATAGCCGCATCGAAGGTCAAACAAAACACTTCTGTTCCAGTGGCTGCGATAACAGGACATCGTGCCCTCCAAATCCTTTTCCTCGTTGACACAATGTACGGATTTTGCCCAACGACCGGTCAATCCAAATCGAACAGAACAGTCCGTTTCGCTGCTGATCGTCATGCGAACACCGAACCCACGCTCACCGACAGGCGTGAAATATGTCGCGCAAAGGCGAATGCCGTCTGATTCAGCCTGCAGGATCGGGATCCAATAGTGATCACGGTGCCACTCCATGCTGGAGAAAGAAACCATACGTTCTGAGCCGACATTGTCTATAACGGATACAAACGGCTGCAGCAGCGGTTTGTTGTCATCCCCGCGTATTTCGATCATTCCTTTTTGCGCCATATACAGAAACCCGATGGCTTCAATGGCGCCATCCTCCTGACGAATGGTTGGCAAAGACACAAAATCGTTGCCGGTAGGTAAATAATTACTCATAGTGATCTCCTTTTCAAAAGGGTATTCCGTTATTTGCCAATAACAGAAAGAATATCCTTATTGGACACGATAAACGTCATGCGCTCTTCAAACGAGGGTCCTCCATGACTGCAGCCGATACCGCCGTGATCGGTCGTGATGAGAATCAACCAGTCTTCAGTTTCATAGGTATCACGGTTTGTAATCGTCTCAATAATATCCGTGCCTGTCGCTTCCGCATTGCGGAACGCACTGACATATTTAACATTTGTCGGTGTGAAACCGGTGCTGTGACCGGCGTGGTCGGTGTATTCTAAAGTGGAGAAAATGAAATCCGTACAGTCAGTCTGTTTCAAATCGGAGATAATGTTGCGTTTGGTGCCCGGGTCAAAGA
>JAEEGL013791800.1_pt1 | contig 24221 bp, 20 predicted proteins | sample 9134231 | NCBI WGS metagenome assembly JAEEGL01 (sample SAMN16246548, study PRJNA631951) | gut metagenome | biome: gut microbiome; feature: rumen; material: fiber-attached | host: Bos | place: Iran: Karaj | collected 2018-10
GTAACGGCAGAACACGTCCTTAATCGTACGCGCCATCACATGGTGGATGCCGGGCTTGCCGTTTGCCGACGGAGGACCGTCGTAAAACACGTATGAGGGATGTCCCTCGGCTAGTTTTTGCCCCTTCTCAAAAGTCTCATTCTCCTCCCAGAATTTGCGGATTTCCTCGCCAACCTGGGTCATGTTAAGCTGTTTGTATTCCTTATAGCTCATTACTATATATAAATATTATTTAATAACACACATATATACAACACCTTGCACCACCAACGGCGCAAAGCAACCAAATTGCAAAGATAAGAAAAAAAAGTGACTTAAATCAAATAATGTTTGATGGAGTTTTTAGCACGCCAGCCACTCATGCATGAAACAGTCAAGTGTTCAAGCAATCACTCCACCTCCCGAAGTTTCACATCCACCTCCTTGGTGGCGCGACCCTCGTACCAATGCCCGTCGCCGCCATGCAGGTCGGAGCGATTGAAGACCACCTGCACCGTGGTGTCGGCATAGTGGCCGTTGGCCTCGCCGTCAATGTCGGAGAATGTGACATTTGCCGTGTCATGCTCGTAGGGGAAATTGCCGTAGCTGAGGTAATAGCGTCCGTCGGCATCAGTGGTGTCGGCATTGTACCGGCTCAACGACGCCACGATGCCTTCGATAGGTACATCGTTCTGTGTAGTGACACGCCCTTTCACCTCATAGTCAGCCTCGGGGCAGCCGTACTCGCACTGTATAAAACGCTCACAACCCACATTCACTCCCAACAAGCCTGCCGCCGTTGCCAGCAGCCAATGTTTCAATTTATTGTATTGTATCTTCATAATTCAAGCCGTTTTCTAATATGACGCACGACACAACAAAATCTTACAATCTTTAACAAACATTAACTCCCCAGTTTTTTTTTCTTCCATCACCTCAGCAATACCACCGTCCCTACCACAATCTTCTTTTCCCCTTCGAGAGTGGCATAGGTGCATTTGTACACATAAGCACTCTCTGGACTACGCACTCCATTGTAGGCACCATCCCAAACCTCCTCCATATTATTCGTATGGAATATTCGATTCCCCCATTTGGTGTATATCTGCAAATCGTATTGAACAATATTCACCCCATAACCTCTAAACACGTTGTTTGTCGCCTCATCAGGTGTGAATACATTGGGGAACCACAGCTCCTGAAACTTCACTCCCACGGTAGCGTATGCCGTATCGGAGCATATCGGGCTGTAGTTTATCAGCATCACCCGTAGGCTGTCGTCGCCCACACCGGCCCTATAAACCAATCTAGTCCCCCCTTCTTCTTGCAGGACCCCATTGACAAACCACTCTCGCCGCCATGAGGTGTCGCCAAAGTCGGTGGCAGTCAATTCCAGATTATCGCCCCACAGCCACGACGGCGACACACGGAGCTGAGAATTGACGACAGGCACAGGCCCTAACAGCAACGTGTCAGACAAAGGGCATTTAGGCGCATCGGGATAGTCTGTAATGATGGAATAGACCGTCGATTCCGCTGGCTCCAACCGCAGCCCGTCGGGGTAACTACTGCCTAGAAGCAAGCCTGTCGGCAATTGGATGTCCGTCGGCTGTGCCGCCCAACGATAGACCAGCGTGTCCGACAGCCCAACAAGATAGTACCCACCCTCCTCGCAAAAAGGTTCTGCCTCCAATAGCACCACAGGATGCTGCCGCACAGAAACGCCCAGCACCACAATGCTGTCCGTCCCCGCCCAGCACCGCAGAGACAAAGTGTCGGTACCCTCTTGGGGGAAATAGCCGCCCCTCCACCCCAACGGCAAATCATCCACACACACCGTCGTGTCGTGAAACTCAACGCTGCTTAAACGCAGATTACACACACTGTCGCACCCTTCGATAGAGGAAAGCACCTGACGATACACACCTGGAAGCGAATAATCTTCCATGCCAAAATGGTAGGTTGTGCCCAATTGGAATGTGTCAGCCGACTGTGATTCTACCGTAGGCACCACATACAGATGCAGCCTAGTCACCGTGTCACAACCATTCGAAGTCCAGCGATGCGTATATGTGCCAGAAGTGGAATAAGCAGAGTCGAAAAAGAGAACGGAATAACCTTGGCAGACAGTGTCGTTCAACAAGTAGAACGCAGTGTCGTAATAAGCCAAATGGAGTAGATACAAGCCACAATAGTCTTCATAATGATAGGTGCCAGAATCAACGAATACTGTGTCTTGCAAGTAATAGGGAGTGCCGGGGCAAACAGTATCATATATCGTGTCGTCTACGCGAGTGACACGGAAGGTGCGGCTCACAGAATCGACACACTCGCCATCGCCCAGCATGGCATAGAGGGTTACGGCATGAGTCCCTGTGTCAAATTCACGCACGGGGTTGATAAGCGAGGTGGTGATGCTGTCGTCGAACACCCATAGGTATTGCTCGCATGGCTCTGCAGATGTGAGCGTATGGGCACTGTCATGTGCCACGAAACTCTCATTGACGAAGCGAATATGCCTGCCACACGAATCCAAATAGTCCATACTGAACGCCGCTGCAGGATAACGCACGCCTGCGTATGCCGACAAAGTAAATCCACAGTTCTGCCCCGACAGCCGATAGGTGGCATCGCAACGGTAGTAGCCATCATCGGTGACGAACAAGGAATCGGCAGTAGACAACGTTTCACCGGGGTTGTCAGCCCTGTACCAACGATATGTGAAACCTTTGGGCGCATAAATGGTGTTATCGTCTGAGGCTCCACATGCCTTCATACGGAGGTTCTTGTGCCCGCTCTCCAATGTGAAATAGGCATAGCCGAAATGGCCACCAAGACTACAGTCGGCATTGGAGAGTTTTACACGGATTGTTTGCCCATGCAGTGGGGTAAGGTCTACACCCACTGCAGACCAGTCGCGCCAAACTATTCCATAATGATTAGGAGCGTACTGCCAACCTGAGGAGTCGCCCGAAATGAAATTGGCATAATAACAGTTGTTAATCAAGTGACCGACAGAGTCAAGTATGCTCAATCTAAAGTACGGCTGTTCAGATGGACTATGATTGGGATGTTGTTCTACAATCGCATAGTTCAATATTAGCAGGTCGTAATCATTCGTGTCTACAGACAGGGTATACTCTACCGACTCTTGCTCTGCCCCACTTTGCCAATTGCCCAACCGCACAGAGTAGCAATAACCGGGGGGTATCTTTAATAGCGCATATTCGGTAATAGAATCCAATTCTGTTGGATTATTGTGTACCGTATGTCGAGATTGGTCGCTTGAGGGTCCAAAATCAAAACAGCCTATATCTAAATCTGGATTGAAGAAACTCCCCTTACTACATGTCACACCCGGAGCATTCAAATTCCAGTAATGTATTCTATTCCTAATCCAAAAATCCGAAGCGCAATAACGCAAATAGTAGCGAGCTTGCACCGGTTCTCCCAACGAACTATCGGGACAAAACCTCCTCACATACACATCATATACTAAGGTGTCATCCAAGCCATACAAGACCACTTCGTCTCCCACGACATCGACACTTGTACCCATGCCCGGCACAAAGCCTTCCTCGCCATACTCTACACGATAATGCCCAACTCCTTCCCAACTGACTCGTACAGAATTAGTGGTCAGCGGTTCAAAAAACAGACGCGGTGGAGGTGTACAGACTGGCGTAAACTTGTAATAACGGCCCTGTCCCGGCCACCCTCTCACCTGTGTGTCATTGAAAGCCTCGTCGGTGGCAGTATGTGTCAGTTGGTCAACAACAATATATTCTGTTGGTGTGCCCGCGATACCTATCTGCATATCATACAGTATGCCGTCCGTCTTCTCTCCATAGAGGAAAGTGACGCTGTTATCCCACTCTCTCAACTGTACTTGCATACGGCGAGAAGGGGAGTTTGACGAACCCAAAGCATAATCCAATACAAAAAGATGGCTATCAGCCACACCCAACAGCTTGCATCGACAATAGGCAATAGAAATCATGGACTGGGAGAATCCCAACGGCCTCAAGAAAGGGATGGGACCAAGATTCCGTGGGGAGAAAGCCGGGTAATACCAATACTCTTGGTTATAGCCTGTTCCCCAATAGACTGACCCCGAATACGACTCAGTAATCACCCTCCTCAATTGTCCGAAAAACGCAAAGTCGAACCCAATATCATAGCCAGATATATAACTATATCCATAGTACATTGCATTATCCCATGCATCGCAATGAATCCACTGCGAAGTGTCCACCCCTGTTGTAATCTGATAGCCATAAATACAATCACTTGTCTGCGCATATATCTTATTCCCCACTAAACACGTTATTAAGAGACACGCAGTAAGCCAGCGAGAAACTCCAATATTTAACAAACGAGGCATCGCAATATATCACCAATTGACGCTGCAAAGATACACACTTTTTTTCAATAAATAAAAAAAGTACATCACAAAGGGAATATATGGCGAAATGAGGGGGGACCTGCTTGGCAATAACAGGGGGTACTGCGTTTAGGGCATAGGGCGTGACGGCGAGTCGGGAACAAAGAAAAACCCTCCGTTTCACAACGGAGGGTAAAACAAAAGCGTATGAAAAAAAATATTATTACTGTGCTCTAATTTATTTCTTCTTCAAGAACTCCTGAACCTGATCGGACAGGACGATATCCTCTTGGAAGGTATAGGCATTGGTCTTGGGAGAGCGAACCATACGGATAACCTTGGCGTAGCTCTTACCAGTAGAGGTCTTCAGGGTTGCAACAACTTTTTTTGCCATAGTTCTCTATCTCCTATTATTTGATTTCTTTGTGAACAGTCATTTTCTTCAAGTACGGGTTGTACTTCTTGAGCTCCAAACGCTCAGGGGTGTTCTTTTTGTTCTTAGTGGTGACGTAACGGCTCATGCCGGGAACTCCACTATTCTTCTGCTCGGTGCACTCGAGGATAACCTGCACTCTAGCGTCTTTATTCTTCTTTGCCATGTTTCTTTAATACTATCTGTCTTTGGTTCTTTGTTTCCGCTTTCTTATCGGCATGGGAAAGAGCATCAACAATCCACATTGCGTCCCTCAAAAGCGGTTGCAAAATTACTACTTTTTTTTGAATCAGCAACCTTTTTTCTTAAAAAAAACGCTTAAAATATATCATTATTCAGTATTTCAACATATTGCAAACTACACAAGAAGGTCTTATCGTACACTATCACCTGCTTATTTTGCTCAAAAAAGATTCATTTTTTCCAAATTTGACCCCTATTCCAATAAGCTATTCCATCTAAATGGAAGTCCTCTTATACCACATACTTTTTCAGAATCGGTACTTTCTTCAGCAGAAAAGCAATGACGTAACTCACACAAAACGCCACCACAATTGTGACAAACATATTGAGCGGTATGTTGGGTATAAAACGCCGTATACGGCTATATATTTCAATCACTACTAGCATATGTACCAAATAGATACCAAATGTACACTCTGAACAAGTCAACAGCCATGCACTCTTCATCCCTTGCAGTTTCAATGGATGGCTGGCAGCAAAAAGGAGGATGGCTGCACTACATATTATCATATTGGGGGCACCATAATTGAACAACACACTATGTCCATTCTGAGAAATCACTCCTCCTATTGATGTAACTAACAGAGCAATTAATCCTAGCCAATATACTCCTCTACGTATCTTCTTTTTCTTGGCGTTGTCCTCAAACGAATCCACAGCCAACGTCTTTATGTAATAGCCTAATACGCAGTATCCCGCATATTTGACAAACAAGACATCATCCATATCAAACGGAAGTGTCACAAAGCGTCCTACATAATTATATACCATCACACAAAACCATACAAGCACGAAATACTTCAAAAGAGTAGAATTGGCCGTAATGTACCTTAATACAGGCACTGCTAAATACACTCCTATTATCATTCCAAGATACCAGAAATGTGCTTCTTGCGAACCCAATGGGTAAAAGGGTTTATGCAGCACCAAAGCATACACTCCCGACCAAAATATTAAGGCTGTTAATATCCTCAGAATGTTCTTTGAGAACAATTTCTTCATAGGGACTTCCTTTGCTGGGTCTAACATAAAGAAACCCGTAATCATCAAAAAGACTGGCACGCCCCAACGTCGGACACCTTTGAGAAAAAGGCATAGATTGTAATCAAAAGAGCCTGGATCAATTCTATCAAGGGGGCTACTGACCACATGAGCCATCACAACTGCCAAACAGGCAAGAATGCGTAGCACGTCTATCGAATAGTTTCTCGTAGTCGTATTCTTTTCTACTGCCATATTCTGAGACCTTTCTTATTGATTTTTGGTATGTTCTATTAATTCATTTTTTTGAGAGCACGTGTCTCCGACATGCTGTGATGTACTTACCTGATATACCCCACACTGCAAGTGCGGGGTTATTGAGAGTTTGTCTCTCTGAGGCAATTTATAGAAGTCCCCTTTTCTTATCGAATACAGTCTTCACCAATAAACGCTATACAGAGTTGTGCATTGTCTACAGTCTCACCCTACTATTCATTGGCATAAGTACCCGCAAACTCGTCTTCTTCCTCAACGAAATAGGTACTTGTGTGCACTGTGGGCGCCTGCACGCTGTCGTCCTTGCGGTATTCCCATCCCCGAGGAGGACGCTTGCAATTACTCACACTGCCCTGGATATATTCTATCTCTTCCTCCGTCAGTTCACGGTCGCCCGGAATGAAGTGTTCACGCCAGAAGGGGAAGTCTTCCGCCAGCTCGCCCGAATAGTAAAAATCGAATCCTATAGCTCCGAAAGTGTAGACCTGTCCGTTTATCTTGATATGGCTTCCTCCGCATACGGGGTCTGGCTTGGGCACCGACTGGGCAAAGCCGACATTGAACAGGGTGAAGAGTATATCGGGGCGGTTGCTGATGTCATACCCTGCCCGCTTCCACTGCAACATGGTCTGATGCAAGATACAGGCAGTATAGAGATAAGAATAGAGGTGGTTGCGATAGTCTACCAGACGGTTGTATCGTTCGTCGTCTTGTGCCGTGCCCTCCACCGCATAATCAAGCAGGTGCTCATAACGTTTGCCCATGTAGAAGGGGGAGCTAGGATCCTTCAGATGCTCTTCAATCGCCTTGGCGGTCGATATCTTGATACCGTTCACCCCATAGGAAAACTGCGACTGCACGTTGAGCACCTTCACAGGTCCAAGGTATTTCTTCAGCTGTTCTCTATTGGAATTGAACAAACGGATCTGTTCTCCAATCAGACACCCTACTATCAGTCGGGGTTCTACGCCCGTGAGTCGACCAGCCTCTATGATGAGGGCCTTGTCTCTGACAATGGCCTCCCTTAGGGCTTGCCATTCCACATCCGCCATCCAAGGAATCACGTTGCCCGCCTCTCGCTGCGGCACCTCCGACAGCACAGCCTCTACCTTCCTTAGCAGGTCGTTATATTCCGACAGGTCCTCAATATACATGCTGCAAGCCGCCAACATGCGGTCCACATGCATCGGGTCGTGCCCAAATTGGGCTGCCTGGGTGATAAGCTGGGCATTGGTCGGGTAGAACTTCGAGAAAGCCGCCAGCTTCACATACTGACGCATCCATCGTTCTTGCACCTGTTGGGTGGTGAGGACCGAATCAGGCAGTGACTTCATCTCGTCGACCGAGAGCATGTACCTATAATTGCGGTCCTGTGCTCCACGGTCTTTCGTAAAACCTAATTGGTAGAAAGCCCATGCCCCTACTACACCAAAACCCACTAGGGCAAACAGCCATACGACTATGTCCCATATTTTTCGTCCTAGAGGACGGTCCCGCCAACCATGAGAGGCTATGCCAAGTTTCGAAGCCATTCTACTTTTTCAAAGAGGGTGACATCCATGAGGACGAATACGAGTGCACCAGCAATGTAGCCGACGAGAGCCTTAAGGGTAATGTTCTTGAGATACCAGATGAAGTCAATCTTCTCCATTCCCATGACTGCCACACCGGCAGCAGAACCGATGATGAGCAGGCTACCACCTGTACCGGCACAATAGGCCAAAAACTCCCAGAAAGGATGGTTGACTGCGAAGAGGGCTCCATCTGTGATAGGATACATACCCATGACGGCTGCCACCAGCGGCACATTGTCCACCACCGAGGAGAGCACTCCAATAATAAGGTCGATAAGGAAGAATCCCACAGGTTCTTCACCCATGCTGATGTTAAGGAAGGCGTCATTAAGTCCACCTGCCAGATCTCCCAAAATACCAGCCACCTTTAAGCAGGCTACAGCCATCAGGATGCCCAAGAAAAAGAGTATGGTCGGCACATCGATGTGTTCCAACGTGCTGACTGCGGTAGGCAGCTTGTGGCCATCCTTCTCATACTTGCGGCTGACAATCTCTGTCGTCACCCACAGCACACCTAAGCCAAACAACATGCCCAGATAGGGTGGCAGGTGGGTGATGGTCTTGAAGATAGGGACAAAGATAAGTGCGGCTATGCCCATGATGAGGATGAGGCGACGGAGATGCACCGGCACTTCCACACCGCTGTTCTCACTATCGGGTCGGGTGATGTCGCCCTTCAGTGTGGCACCTACGATAAGGACGGGTACCGCCATACATACGAGCGAGGCCACCAGTGTTTTCACCATGATATTCACGGTAGTCACCTGCCCACCGATCCACAGCATGATGGTGGTCACGTCGCCGATAGGGCTCCACGCGCCACCCGCATTGGCAGCTAGAATGACCATGCCCGCAAACAGCCAACGTTCTTTCTTGTCTGCAATAAGTTTGCTAAGCAAAGCACACATGACAATGGCAGTAGTCATGTTGTCAAGCAGTGCCGATAGGAAGAAGGTGAGAATGCTCAGCTCCCACAGCAGTTTCTTCTTATTAGTGGTTGTAATCTTGTCTGTGATGATGCGAAATCCTTGGTAGTCCTCAACCAGGGTGACAATTGTCATAGCTCCTAGCAGGAAAAACACTATCTCCGCTGTCTCACCTAGATTCTCAACCAAGTTGCCCGAAATAAACGAGCGCCATTGTTCAATATCAAGGTCGGGACGGAAGATGATATTGCAGAACGAGAAAACCGCCCACAAGGCTGTACCCAGCAGTAGGGCCGTGGCCGTTTTATTGACCTTCAACGGATGCTCCAGCGCTATGCAGGTGTATCCAATAATGAAAATAGAGATTAATGCTAATACCATGATTTTTTATTGGTTTTGTTATTTTCTTTTCTGCTGTTGTTTTTGCATCTCCTCTGTCATGCGCTGCATCTCTTCCAGACGCTTCTGGAAATTGCTCTTCTTCTGAGGAGTGTTCTTGTGCTTGGCGTCGTATGCGGCCATACGGGCACGCACATTCTTCTCGTTCGTAAACTTTCTAATCAGAACCATCTGCAACATCGTGATGCTCAGCGAGCAGAAGTAGTACAGATTCAATCCTGCCGCCATGCTGTTGAACATAAACAGCATCATGAAGGGCATGAAATACATCACAAACTTCATCCCCGGCATACCCGCGTTCATATTCTGACCCTTCATAGTGTACCACGTGTAGAAGAACTGCATACCAAACATCAGCAGGCAGAACAGCGACACATGGTCGCCATACAGCGGGATGTTGAATCCTAAGTCTAGTATGCTGTCGTATGTCGACAGGTCGTCACACCATAGGAAAGGTTTCTGTCGCAACTCAATAGCCACAGGATAGAACATGAACATGGCAGTCAAGATAGGCATCTGCAACAGCACAGGCAGGCACCCCGCCATCGGACTGTATCCAGCCTTTTTCTGCAGCCTACTCATCTCCTGCTGCTTCTTCATGGCATCTTCGGGGTTGGGGTATTTCTTGTTGAGCGCGTCCATCTCCGGTTTCAGTATGCGCATGATAGCCGAGCCCTGATAGGACTTGAACGTCAGCGGGAACAGCACCAGGCGCAACAGGATGGTGAACACTATAATAATAATACCGTAGTTCCAATTGAATGTTTCCAAGAAGTTGAACACCGGGATAATCAGGTATCGGCTCACAAACCGCGAGAAGACCCACCAACCCAACGGTAGCATCTTCTCAAAGCCACGATGCATGGCGCGCAAGTCGCGATATTTGGTGGGACCAAAGTAGAAGTTCATGCCCATCGTGCAGTCACGCTCACTGCTATAGGTCAGTCCTATGGTACTGTTCATGTCGCACAGATAGTTGGCATTGGTGTTGCTCTTGTCGGTGGCCTGAGTCATGTAGGCATTCTCAAAGGTGCTGTCGGCCACCAGTATGGCGCAGAAGAACTGTTGCTTGAATGCCACCCACTCTACCGAGGTCTTCACATTCTTCTCTCCGTCACGTCCGCGACCCACCTCGTCCACATCGTCCTTGGCAGCTTTGAAGTAGATGCTCGAATAGAACTTCTCGGGGTCTTTGTTCCTATTACGGCTACCACGGCTGCTGGCATCCACCTTCTCCTGGCGGTTCATCTTGTTATGCCACTCGAAGTCCATATAGTCGGTAGCGCGAATTACATTCTTCAATCCATGGAAGTTAATATCAAACTTCACATCATATTCGTCACCCACTACCCGATAACAGAACTCAATATACTTATCCTCGCTCACACCCAGGCTGTCGCCCACGTATGCACGGAAGTGGAGGTTTATTGCCTCGTTCGAGGCTATCTCATAAATGCTATCTGTGGTTATAGGCAGCAGTTGGTCGCCATACTCTCTATAGGCCGCAAACACCAAGTCCTTGGTATTGATAACCCTCGTGTCCTCTGTCGAGAAGATGAGGTTCATGTTGTCGCCAGCCGGTGTGATAAGCTGCAGCGGCATGCTGTCGTAGGTGGTATATTGGCCTAGTACCACTTCCTGCACCTGTGCGCCCATGTTGGAGAAAGAAATCTCCATCAGCTCGTTTTTCACCTTCACATTCACCGTGTCGCCGAAGGCGCTGGCGTTAAAGACTCCCATGTCGCCGCGCTGGTTTCTCTGCAGCTGACGCTGGGCACTGGTGTCGCCTTGCATGGCCAGGCTGTCCAAGTGCGCCTTCACGGCCGCCACGCTGTCGGCATAAGCCACGCTGTCCATATACGCCTGCCGTATCGAGTCATTCACACGTTGACGCTCGGCGATTTCCTCCTTGCTGGGGGCTATCCACCACATGTACCCAACAAAAATACCAAAAATTAGGATGATTCCTATAATCGACTTTTTATTCATATCTATTTGTTATTCTGTGTTTACTGCCACTTATTCCCTCTCCACTTGAGTTTGCAAATTTACAATTATTTTCTCACACATTACCAATAATGAAATTATTTTTACAAAAAAGGCTGTCTGATTGAAAAGTTTTGCGTAATTTTGTACATTCAAACTTTATACCGTTATGATTAAAAGAAAGAGCCGTTTATTCCTCATTTTGTTGGCTGTTACGCCACTTATTTTCGTCAGTTGCCATCAGGCCCAGAACGACAACGAACCCATTTTGGATACTGTAGCCATAGAACCCGAGCCACTCCCCGAGCCCGAACCCGAACCCGAAATCGTCACCGAGGAGCCTGTTCCCGTGCCTACCGTACACCGTCAGGCGGTCAAAAAAGAAGCTCCCAAGGATGAGGTGCTCTACATCTCAGGCCACGGTGCTAACGGACGTGTGTGGGGCCACATCACCATGCACGGCAACAAGGGCAAAGGCAGCGTCACCGACGAGCACGAGAACGCCCTCGCCGTCACCTGTACACGTCAGGGCGAAGAGCTGATTTGCTACGACCAGAACAGCCGTCAGTATATCTTCAAGCTCTAAGTTCACACCTCCCCGAAACAGCTTGCCCTGCCTCATCTCTGCATCGGGACACTTCTTCCCGATGTTATGCGGCAGCTTAATTTTTAATTCTTAATTTTTAATTACATAATGAAAACCACCCAAGAACTCCAAACCATCGCCACGCAGGTCCGTCGCGATATTCTACGTATGACTACCGCCGCCAAGTCCGGCCATCCCGGCGGCTCTCTCGGCACCGCCGACTGGATGACTGCCATGCAGTTCAACATCCTCCAGCACGACCCCGCCCATTTCACTATGGACGGCAAGGGTCAGGACATGCTCTTTGTCTCGCAGGGCCACATCACCCCGGTCATCTATAGCACTATGGCCCGCCGTGGATTCTTCCCCATCAGCGAGCTCAACACCTTCCGCCAGTTCGGCACCCGCCTTCAGGGCCACCCCTCTACCGCCCATGCCCTCCCGGGCATCCGCATGGCTAGCGGCTCCCTCGGCCAGGGCCTCAGCGTCGGCATCGGCGCCGCCCTCGGCAAAAAGATGACTGGCGACGACCACCTCGTCTACACCCTCCACGGCGACGGCGAGTTGCAGGAAGGTCAAATCTGGGAGGCCGTTATGTTTGCCGGCGCTAAGCATGTCGACAACCTCATCGCCACCATCGACTTCAACCACCAGCAAATCGACGGTACCACCATGCAGGTCATGGACCTCGGCAACCTACAGGCCAAATTCGAGGCCTTCTCTTGGACCGTCGTCGTCATCGCCAACGGCAACGACATGCAGCAGGTGCTCGACGGCATGGCTCGCGCCAAGTCCCTCACCGGCCAAGGCAAGCCTGTAGTCGTCATCCTCACCACCGAGATGGGCTATGGTGTCGACTTCATGCAGGGCATCAACAAGTACCACGGCTCCGTCCTCTCTGCCGACGATCTGCCCAAGGCTCTTGCCCAATTGGAAGAAACCCTCGGAGACTTCTAGCCTTGAAACGGCTACTGCTCATATCACTACTGCTACTCTGCGCCTTCTCGGGCATGGCACAAAAGAAAGCTGCCAACCCCGAGAAGACACGCGTTCTTATTATCCTCGACTGCTCCAACAGCATGTGGGACAGGTGGCAGAGCGAACCCAAAATCAAAGTGACCCAGAAGGTGCTGCTCGGCTTCCTCGACAGCATTCAGAACCTCTCCGACATGGAGGTCGCTCTCCGCGTCTTCGGGCACCTCAACAAGGAGGATTTCGGCACCCAGCTCGAGGTCCCCTTCTCGCCCGACAACGCCTATCAGCTGCGAAGCAAGGTCAAGACTCTCGTCCCCAACGGGGGGTGCACCGCCGCTTCGGCCCTCACCAATTCTCTCTCCGACTTCCCCCGCGACGATAAGGCTCGCAATATCATCCTCGTCATCACCGACGGCATGGACGACTGCGGCGGCTCTATCTGTGAGGTGGCACAGCTGGTGCAGCAGAGCGGCACCGTCGTCCAGACCTTCATCCTCGGCATCGGCAGCGCCGACGACTTCCGGCAACGCCCCGACTGCGTGGGACGATTCTCTTTCCTCCCCGACGAGGAGATGCTCGGCGAGGCACTCCGCGAGGTATTCTTCCTCTCCGACCAGATGGCACGCGTCATCCTTACCGTCACCGACGACAGCCACAATCCCTACGAGACCGAGCTGCCTATCGTCTTCTACGACCACCAGACCCACGCGGCCAAATACTCCACCATCTACCACTACGCCACCGGCGACCCGCTCGACACCCTCACCGTCGACCCACTCGCCGTCTACGACATCACCCTCTTCACCAAGCCGCCGGTCCGACTTGCCTCTCGCCAGTTCTCCTCCAGCCGACCCAATCGGCTCGAGGTCGTCGCTCCACAGGGCAGCCTCCGCCTACATTTTGATAACAAACGTACCAATTTCGATATCCCCAACTACTACGCCATCGTCCGTCCACACGACGGCGACGATATACTCTCTTACCTCCCGCTCGGCGCCACCTCATCCTATCTGGCCGGTGGCTACGACATCGAGGTACTCTCCACTCCCATCCTGCGCCTCTCCAACGTGCGAGTCCGTAATGGTTCCAACACCGATCTTCTACTACCCCTCCCCGGCCAACTGGCGCTCACCAAGCCCCAGACCGTCACCACCGGCAGCCTCTACTCTTCCACCAACGGCTCCCTGTCGTGGGTCTGCGACCTCAACCCTGAGAATATCAACGAACGCATCGTTCTCCTCCCTGGCGACTACCAAATCATACTCAAGCCCAAAGACTCCACCGACTACACCGCCACCCGCACCGCCCAGTTCACCATCCACTCCGCCCAACAAACCGGCATAACCATCAAATAGCCAATCAATGCCCAACCAAGACAATAAAAACCATCCCCCCCGTCCGACAAGTCCGACCAGTCAGACTAGTCAGACCAGTCCGACTAGTCCGCCCCCCTTCCTAAAGACCAATGGCGGCTACCGCAGACTGAAAGTCTACAAAATCACCGAAATCATCTGCGACCTCACCTACCACTTTGCACACACCTATCTCCATCAAGGCGACCGCACCATCGACCAGATGATTCAGGCTGCCCGCAGTGGGAAGCAGAACATTGCCGAAGGGAGCGAAGCCTCCACCACCTCACGCGAGACCGAAATCAAACTCACCAATGTGGCCAAGGCCAGCTTGGAAGAGTTATTGATAGACTACGAGGACTACCTGCGCCAGCACCATCTGACACAATGGTCTGTTGGGCACCCACGATACCAACCCATGCGCGAATACGCCCGCAGCAACAAGATTGAAACCGAATACACACTCCTCATGGGCAAACTTGACGACGAAGAACTCGCCAACCTTTGCATCACCCTCATTAACCAAGCCACCTATATGCTCCGCCGATTGATTGAGAAACAGCAACAGCAGTTTCTCCTCGAAGGTGGCATCCGAGAACAAATGACCCGTGCAAGACTAAACTACCGAAACAATCAATCCCACCCGTCCGACCCGTCTGACCAGTCCGACCAGTCCGACAAGTCCGACCCGTCCAACCCGTCCGACAAAAAATAATCAATATGACCCACTACGAAATCAAATCTCAAAAAGAACTGCGCTCCGGCATGGGCGAAGGCCTTGTCGAGGCCGGCAAGCGCAACCCCGACGTCGTAGCCCTCAGTGCCGACGTAACCGGCAGCGTCAAGATGGACGCTTTTGCCAAAACCTTCCCCGACCGCTTCACTCAGTGCGGTATCGCCGAAGCCAACATGATTGGCATCGCCGCCGGACTCAGCCTCTGTGGCAAGGTGCCTTTCGTCGGCGGCTTCGCTGAGTTCGTCACCGGCCGTGTCTACGACCAAATCCGCCAGGTGCTTTGCTATAGCAACAAGAACGTAAAGATCTGCGGCTCCCATGCTGGCATCTCCCTCGGCGAAGACGGCGCCACCCACCAAACCATGGAGGACATCGCCCTCATGCGTGTGCTGCCCAACATGACCGTCCTGGTGCCCGCCGACTTCAACCAAGCCAAGGCCGCCACACTCGCCGCCGCCGAGCATGTAGGCCCTGTCTATCTGCGTCTGGGTCGCTCCAAGATGCCCTGCTTCCTGCCCGAAGACCAGAAATTCGAGATTGGCAAAGCCCAGCTGCTTAGCGAAGGCAAGGATGTGACACTCTTCGCCTGCGGCCACCTGGTATGGGAAGCCCTCCAAGCAGCCGAGCAGCTCGAGCAGCAAGGCATCAACGCCGAGGTCATCAACCTCCATACCATCAAACCGCTCGACACCGATGCCATCATCGCCTCCGCCGCCAAGACCCGCGCCGTGGTCACCTGCGAGGAACACCTCTTCAACGGTGGCATGGGCGATGCCGTAGCCCAGACCCTCGCCCTCCACTGCCCCACCCCCATGGAGTATGTGGCAGTCGACGACCGCTTCGGCGAGAGCGGCACCCCCGACCAGATGCTGACCAACTACCATCTGCGTGCCGCCGACATCGTCGAAAAAGCCCACAAAGTAATAAAAAGAAAAGCCTAACTAGTCCCACTAGTCATACTAGTTATACTAGTCCCACTAGTCATACTAGTTATACTAGTCCCACTAGTCATACTAGCTCCACTAGTCCTCACCCCACCCCCCACACTCATGAACGTCTCAGTCTTCTGTGGAGCCACGCTCCCGCGCAACGAACGCTTCACCCAAGCCGCCCACCTGCTGGGCGCACGCCTTGCCCAAGCGGGGCATACCCTTCTCTACGGAGGCAGCAACCTCGGCCTCATGGGTGTTGTCAGCGGTGCCGCCCTTAGCGAGGGCGGCACCGTCGTGGGCGTGATACCCACTCTCTTCTCCGAGGAGATCATCTGCTCCCAGCCCGTCACCCAGCTGGTGCGTGTCGCCTCGCTGGCCGAGCGCAAAGCCTACCTCCTAGCCCACAGCCATGCCTTCATCGCCCTCCCAGGCGGAATAGGCACCCTCGACGAGGTCACCGAGGCGATGGTAGCCAACCAACTGCAGCAAATGGACAAGCCCGTCCTGCTGCTCAATCTCGAAGGCTACTACGACCCCTTCCTCGCCCAAATTGAGCACTTCAAGGCCGAAGGCCTGATGCGCTCCCACGGAGGCCTACAGACCGCCTCCACCGTAGAAGAATGCCTAGCCAAGCTACCCCCATCTCCCACCCCCTCCAACTAATCCACCCCTTCCGACTCTCTCCGACCCTCTCCCCCCTCCGACCCCCTCCGACCAATCCGACCAATCCGCCCCCCTCCAACCAACCATCCCCCATGCCCCACCTCCTTAGCAAGAGCAAATACATCCGCGGCCTCCAATGCGAACGGGCCCTCTGGCTCGACATCCACTGCCCCCAGCTGGCGCACTACCCTGCCGCTACGTTGGCCCGTTTCCGTCAGGGGCGCGACTTCGAGCGGCGGGTCAAGGACTCCTTCACTGGCGGCATCGACATCAGCAGCCGCCTCCGTAATCGAATAGAGCAATACCCTCTGCTCACCGCCCGTTTGCTGTCGCAGCCAGGCGAAGTAACCCTCTTCGAGGCGGGCTTCCTCTACGACGGGGTGCTGGTGCTTGCCGACGTGCTGCACAAGGCGGCCGACGGATGCGTCACCGTCTATGAGGTGAAGGACAGCATGGCGGTCTCCGACACCTTCCGTCACGATGTGGCGATACAGCACTATGTCATAGCCCATGCCCTGCCTCTTGTAGTGACGCCCGACCTTTTCAACCCCATGCCCTCGCTGCAGCACTTCTACCTGCTGTACCACGACGCCGAGGGCAACCCCATACAAGAAGAGCTCACCCAACAAGCCCAAGCCCAATGGGAGACCATAGCCCAGCGCGTAGCCCATTTCAAACAGGTGGCGCAATCCGAAGAGCCTCAACTCACCCCCTCCGACCACTGCCGCCACCCCTACGCCTGCCCCTATATCAAACACTGCCAGACCAGCCTAGCCTGACCACCCATCCGACTATTCCGCCCCCCTCAGACCCATCCGACCCTCCTAAATAAAATAGCAGATGGCTGATTCCGAAGAATCAGCCATCTGCCGTTTAGAATTACTTTCTATCTAACTATTATCAGGTAAAAAGTTTTGTCGATAAATTAGTCAACAAAAGGAGTGTTCTGGATGGTAGTCTGCTCCATGTGTGCAGGAGAGCCGTCAAAGAGGTTGCAGCACATGGTGGTACGCATGCTACGCTCCACAGAGATCTGACCGCCGGTGAGTTCAACGTCAGCACCTTGATACTTCACATAGTAAGTAACAGTGGTAGGAGTAGTGGTTTCAGCAGGAGTATAGGTAAAGGTGAGGGTGAAATAGTAGTTCACCTGCAGGTGCTTCTGAAGGGCGATAGGAGCGCAGGGGATGTTACCCATGATATACTCGGCACTACCACCAGCGGGAATAGCAGGATTGTACATGTCAATCGGGGTAGCAACAACCTGATGACCAGCCATATCGTCATTATCCATAACGATGTAGGGGGTTGCAGTGGTGGCACCATTGAGGTGACCATTACCAGAGAGGATAGCATCGCTAGAGTTGACAACGACCTTGGTGAGCTTGAGCTCGGGGAGGCTGGTGCGGGTGAAAGGCTCATTGTTGAAATTGCCAGCAAGAGCAGCAGCAGCAACAAAGGAATAGCCATACTTAACAGAGGGAGCCAACAGAGCCACAGCGTTCTTCATGACAAACTGATTACCGGTGGTGTGGGCAGCCATAGGCCAGCTCTGATACAGACCAGGCATAGCAACCTCATATTCACCAGAGGGGAGCAAGTCAACCTCATCCCACATCGTAACAGTCCAGTCGCTGTAGTCAGCGGCAGTACCGGGAGTGTAGAGAGAACTAGGATAGAGAATAACGTTGTCGGAAAGAACGAGGGTACCGGGAACAGTCAGAGTACCATAGTAGCTGTTTGCCACAGGAGCTTCGGGATCAGTAGCCAGAGGATCGTAGCAGTTAATAGCAGTCTCCTGACCATTGAAATAAGCCTGATCACCATTGTCGAACATAATACGGTTCATAAAACCGTCGTAGGTCTGCTTGTCAGCATTCATGAAGTTCTCACCAGAAGCACGGAAAGTAACCATACCATTCTGATCAGCGACAAAACCATTGTTTTCTTTTTTGCAGCCAGCAAAAGCGATCATTGCGATAGCGGCGAGAGCAAGAGTGATTTTCTTCATAGTAAATTTTCCTCCTATAATTAAAGTTAGAAATCTATATGACCACCGTCAAACACTTGCTCGGTCATACCGTAACTTACTTGGAAACCGTTTTCGACGGCCACGACCTTGACTTGAACTGCAGGGGTCAAGTAAACCTGTTTCATTTTGTTTTCTTTCATGATTTGTTTGATGTTTTTGAAATGTTGTTATTAAATTAATTGTTTTTTCTATTTTAAGATCCTCCACAAGGCATCGGTGGAGGAGTCAATTTTATCTGTTTTTGTTCTTCTTTTTCTGTTTTTTCTACTTTTTAATTACTAACTACATATTGTTCGTATCGGCATAGTACACTAATCCTCACAGAATTACACGAATTCCCCACACATTTTTTTTATCTGCTTTTACAATGCAAATATACACATTTTTTTATACGTGGAGAAAAAAAACGAAAATATTTTTCTTTTTTTTCATCCCCTCTTGAGAGGGGTACGCCGCCAGACGGCGGGGGGTATGTATAAGAGAGGTAAGAACTATGAACTTATTTCATCAAAAAAAACAGATTCTTCTAAAATAGATTTCCCTAAGATTTCCAGATTTCGCGAAGCGGGAAAAATATCAACCCCCGCCTGCGGCGGAAATCCAGAAATCTTGGAGAAATCAGAAGCTGTTTAAAATTTATAGTATATAATACATATATAGTGTCATCGCGTGCAGCGCATCCCCTCTTCAGAGGGGTACGCCGATAGGCGGGGGGTATGTATAAGAGAGGTAAGGACTAAGAAGTAAGAGTTGATTATAGGTATTTTTTGATTTATGCTGGCTCCGCCAGCTGGCATACCCCGCCACTATCGTGGCACCCCTCTAAAGAGGGGACGCGCTACACGCGACCAAAAGCATACCACAGTGTCGACGATGACGGCTCCCGCGACGTAAGTCCACTGGACTTCCTTAATCCTCTTCAGAGGGGTACGCCGCCAGGCGGGGGGTATGCCAAGCGGGGGGGGCCACCTATGCCTGCTGTCCATTCCGTAATCAGTCCTTACATGCTCCATGTTCATTTCTGGGAGCGAAAAGCTGGCGATACACCGCCACCCACTCCTCAGTGGAGGGACCAAGGCATCTCCCGAGCAAGCAGAGGGGAAGGAGGAACCCCTCCTATGATAAAAAGAAAAGGGGACGCTGGATGACGTCCCCTATACTTAAACAGAGATTATTTAAGGCTTGTCCGTTACCAGTCGCACCGAATAACCATTAAAATTGTAAACAGTTGTTGGACTCACTGGATTTGCTGTATAATGAAAGCTCCATGCCTTTGCTTGCTTTTGTCTTACTCCTGTCGCCGACCAGTAATAACCATAAGTTCCGATATTTGATATTGTTGTTCCTTGTGTTCCTTGTGTTCCACCTCGAGATCCTGCACATGGCAAGAACACACATCCGTTAGGGATACTATTAAGAGTTGTACTTGTGGGTGAACTTGAGTTATAGGCAGGTACACTAGCTGTAGACCCATAACCATCTTTAAAGAGTAACAAGCCTTCTCTAAATTCATTAGTACCAATCTTAACCCTGACATACTTATAAGAATGATCATTACCAGCAGAACCATCAACAGTCGTTCTCGTATTTAATAGATGATTCCATTCTGCATCTGTAAGCGTTCTCCACTTGTTAGGCTCATTGCCACCATTAGATATGGCATTGTAGACCCCCCAGTCGTAATTTGCATTGCCATTTGCTGACGACAAGTTTCCAGCATACTCATAATAATTACTAGTGGAAATGTAACTCCAATATGGGAATTTTTCGTTATACCCGCTCGTCGCCCAACCAAAGAGGTCTATCCATGTAGTGCAGCTTTGAGAGATATTACTATTATCAGAGCCACAAACATCCCACTGATTCGGGGCAAAGCGCCAAACGCCTGCCGCTGTGCCACCATCATTGACGGCATGTGTGGTGGAAACCAATTCGTCATCGCAAGCACGCCATTGAAGATTACCCATTGAGAAATAGACCTGCTTGTCCGATCCCACAGTGAATAGGGCGTTTTCGATAGTACCGGCAGGCAACGTACCTGGGACCCATTCACATTCATGTTCATTCTTAACGTCGAATTGTATAAGTGCAATCTTGCTGCGCCCCAAAGAACCGTTGTATGTCACAGTAGGATTCTGCTCACGCATATATTTGGCGATGGTGCCGTCTGACAGATGTCCGCACACGCGAATACTATAATGGTTCTCTTGAGTGCTCGTGACAGGGGGAACACAGATGTAAAGGTCTTTGGTATTGCTGCCCGAAGTATACCCAAGAGATATTGGGTTATCCGTATTTTGGCTACAATCCAAATATATTTTCCTTGATTCTTCCGTCGTGGTCGTGCTTGTGGCAGCACAGGTATAAATGGGATTGTTGGGGTCAGAAAGATTGATAGTGGCATTACCCCAAAGGGTAACATGCGAGGCGATGACAGTAATGGAATCAATGGTGAGTACGAGATTTTGATGCAGCTCACTTGCATCCGCCGTCATATTTTCCAAGTGAATTTTCATCACAGCTCCCATGTTCTTGAATTCCAAAGGAGTGTTAGCATTGGGTGAAAAGGCATACATCGGAGCCTTTATTTGCTGGTTGCCACCTTCTACCTCGTAGAGCTGAGTTTGAGGGACGTTAAAAGAATAGGTGCCACCGGTGTTCGTCACAGGATTATCATCATTAGTGCCACCTGTAAAGATAGCCACATAACCATCGGTAGAGGCTGATGCCTCCAGCGTAACATTAGTGCCTGAGGTGGGCACGGATACTTCCGAGTATAAACCATTTACATACACCTTTTCACCACCGTACCACTTGGGTGTATAACTGGAATTGACATAGAGTTTTTGCCCATTGTCATTATGGAACTGTTCAAAATGAGCCCGAAGGGTAACAGTGTCCTTTTGACAGCCCGTAGCCATGAAAGCCATTATCATCATTCCCGCCATTAGGGTGAGGAAAGAGTATCTTTTTAATATCTTCATATTTGGTCTTTTTTTGAATGTGCGTATTTGAATTGTAAAAAATAAAAAAAAATGGGGAACTACCAATTCCAAGTGAAACCTTCGTAATTTTCGCCAGAAGAGCCTCCCACAGAGGAGCCGTCTCCCCAAAAACCGTTGCCCGAATTGGCAACTACAGAGTAATCTTCAGTTCCTCGGGCACCAGAAGAACTCATAGGAATAAACAAAGAAACACGAGACGTGAACGCGTCTTCTACCTTGAACGCCACCGTTATAAGTTTCGGCGGCAGATAGGGCTTTTTTAAAGGGATATCATTTTCTTTCATGTGCACTGAAATAAAAAATTGACTATATGTGATAAGGTTAATATGTCTGAATTTAGCGCGAGAAAGTGTGATTAGTTGATTCTGTTTTTAGCGATGCAAAGATACGAATATTTTTTTATATGAATATTTTTTTTCAAAAAAAAGTAAAAGCCAGGTGTCCGACCACTCCGACCCACCCCGCCCCACTCCGACCACTCCGACCCATCCGCCCCACTCCGACCCCCTCCGACAAAAAAAAGGCCGCACCAAAAAAAATCGGCGCAGCCTAGAGGGATTATTAGCAACTTCCTCGTCAGCCTTGGGGGCGGAGGGTGAGCTGGAGCTCGTCGAGCTGCTCGGGGGCGATGGGGGCCGGACTGCCAGACATGACATCGCGCCCGCTGTTGTTCTTGGGGAAGGCGATGAAGTCACGGATGCTGTCGGCTCCGCCAAAGAGGGAGCAGAGACGGTCGAAACCAAAGGCCAGGCCGGCATGGGGCGGCGCACCATAGGTGAAGGCATCCATGAGGAAACCAAACTGGGCGGCGGCACTCTGGTCGGTGAAGCCTAGGGTGTGGAACATCTTGTTCTGCAGGGTACGGTCGTGTATACGGATGCTGCCACCGCCGACCTCGACGCCGTTGATGACAATATCATAAGCGTTGGCGCGTATGTCGCCCCAGCGGGCGGGGTCGTCGAGCAGGGGCTCGTCCTCGGGCTTGGGGGCGGTGAAGGGATGGTGCATGGCGTAGTAGCGCTGAGTCTCTTCGTCCCACTCGAGCAGGGGGAAGTCAATCACCCACAAGGGAGCATAGACATCGGGGTGGCGCAAATCGAGGCGGTCGCCCATCTCGAGACGCAAGGCGGAGAGCTGGACGCGGGTCTTCATGGCAGGGCCGCAGAGGATAAGCATGAGGTCGCCGGGCTGGGCACCAAACTTATCGGCTATAGTCTTCAACTGCTCGGGGGTGTAGAACTTGTCGACACTCGACTTGAAGGAGCCGTCGGCGTTGTACTTAATATAGACTAGCCCGCCGGCACCGACCTGCGGACGCTTGACGAAGTCGGTGAGGGCGTCGAGCTGCTTGCGGGTGTAGTCGGCACAGCCGGTGGCATTGATGCCCACCACAAGCTCGGCATTGTCGAAGAGGGAGAATCCGCAGCCCTTGGCCACGTCGTTGAGTTCGACAAACTGCATGCCGAAGCGGATGTCGGGCTTGTCGCTACCGTAGAGGCGCATGGCGTCGTGCCATGTCATGCGGGGGAACTGGTCGAAGTCGAGTCCTTTGACCTCGTGGAAGAGGTGCTTGGCGAGGCCCTCGAAGGTGCGGAGGACATCCTCCTGCTCGACGAAGGACATCTCGCAGTCGATCTGGGTGAACTCGGGCTGGCGGTCGGCGCGCAAGTCCTCGTCGCGGAAGCAGCGCACAATCTGGAAATAGCGGTCGAGACCGGCCACCATGAGGAGCTGCTTGTACTGCTGGGGGCTCTGCGGCAGGGCGTAGAACTCGCCGGGGTTCATGCGGGAGGGCACCACGAAGTCGCGCGCCCCCTCGGGGGTAGACTTGATAAGCATGGGGGTTTCGACTTCGAGGAAACCGTCGTTGCTCAGATAGTTGCGGGTGAGCATGGCCATGCGGTGACGCAACTCGAGGTTGCGGCGCACGGGGGCGCGGCGGATGTCGAGGTAGCGGTAGCGCATGCGGAGGTCGTCGCCGCCATCGCTATTGTCCTCGATGGTGAAGGGCGGAGTCTTGGACTCGTTGAGGACAACGAGCTGGGAGACTTCGATTTCGATGTCGCCAGTGGAAAGTTTGGGGTTCTTGCTGGCACGCTCGATGACGGTGCCAGTGGCCTGGATGACATATTCGCGGCCAAGGCGACGGGCTTTTTCACAGAGCTCGGCGTTGGTTTCCATGTTGAAGGCGAGCTGGGTGATGCCATAGCGGTCGCGGAGGTCGATGAAGGTCATGCCTCCGAGGTCGCGACTGCGCTGCAGCCAGCCACAAAGGGTGACTTGCTGGCCGATGTTCTTGATAGTTAGTTCGCCACAAGTGTGTGTTCGGTACATTTGTTGTTGGTTTTTCTAGTTATTCTAGTTTTTCTAGTTATACTAGTAGTACTAGTCATACTAGTTATTCTAGTTATTCTAGTCATTCTAGTACTACTAGTGGGTTATTCTACTATTTATTATTGGGCGGAGGCGGCGGTTTCGGCGGCTTCTTGGACGGCCTCGTTTAGCCCTTCGCCAGCTTCGGCGAGCTCTTCACTGACGGCACCGAAGATTTTACCTATCCACGAGTTGGCCTTATCGTAGTGCAGCCACTCGATATTGAAGCGGTCGAAGTAGTTGTTGAAATAGAGCACCAAGAAGACGACTACCAACACAATAAGGATGAAGATAATCCACAACAGCCACTTGGGCATAGGAGCATAGGGGTCTTTGGACATGACCACAGCGGGGTATTTGGCACGCTGGGTGAGGGTGCGACCGAA
>JAEEGL013375744.1_pt1 | contig 24220 bp, 26 predicted proteins | sample 9134231 | NCBI WGS metagenome assembly JAEEGL01 (sample SAMN16246548, study PRJNA631951) | gut metagenome | biome: gut microbiome; feature: rumen; material: fiber-attached | host: Bos | place: Iran: Karaj | collected 2018-10
CAGAGCAGTTTATGATGGCAGAGAAAGCCCGCCTCTGTCATTATGAAGATGTTCTGCAAAAAATCATGCAGTCTTACGACCCGAGGGAGCAAAAGAAACTTTGCCGTAGTGTGCAAGGATATGATTATGCCATGTGTAAAACCTGTTGCTTCGATGCGGTGGTAAGAGGCAATGTGGCAAAGTTCTCTCAGAACTTGACACTACGTAATTATCTTATTTCCACTAGAGATAAGATACTGGTAGAAGCCAGTCCGAAAGATACTGTTTGGGGCATTGGTCTTGATGAAGAATCTCCCGATGCTATCAATCCTATAAGATGGCCAGGAACAAATCTCCTTGGGTTTGCGCTGATGGAAGTCAGAGATATTATACGAGAAAATGTAGAGCATTGATAGATATTGTGAGTAATGGCACTCAATAACAACAGATATGTAAACGAACAGAAATGAATATATGCATGAACGTCGTGCTTAATACAGTTAGCACAAGTTGCTAAGTAGTGAGTTTGTCGGGTCTCAACTCCACTACGATAGCAGAACTGAGTAAAGATGCCCGAATCGTAATCAAGAGTCGAAGCTCACTAAGAAAATGTAATAAGTAAGGAATCAAACGACATTGCCAATCTGTACCTCTAATAATTGAGGACTAAGGTCGTATTAGGAATCATTGGCATAGAGATAAGAACCAAAGTTGATAATATGGCTCTTTTAGTGGAGCCGAAAAATGAATACGACAATGTTAGAGTTAAAAGGAAAGTATTGCAAGGATTGCAAGATATTCACAGATAATATAGAGTCAGGTGCACTCTCGTTGGTGTACCAATTTATGGACAGCCCGATGTTTGAGGGCGCCAAGATTAGGATTATGCCTGACGTACACGAGGGTAAGGACATCGTGATAGGTTTCACAGTTCCGTTTACCGACCATGTGAATCCCGATCATATAGGTGGTGACATCGGTTGTTCGGTATCGACGGCCATCACAGACCTGCCTATCAATGCAGAGGACTATCCCGCCATTGAGCGGCTGATTCGTGAGAAGGTGAAGTTCGGTATGACAATTCATCAGAAGTCTGTCTACCCGCATTCAGAGCTTTACAAGCATCTACAGACAAGGCTTCAGCAAGCCCGGCAGCAGTGGCCGGAGATGGTAAACATGATGGATGTTTCGGAAAAAGGTATCACAACCTTTATGAAACGCATTGAGCAGACGGAACACATGTTCTATCACAGCATCGGAACCGTAGGAGGCGGTAACCACTTTATTGAGGTGGGCGTGACTCCAGAAGGCAATTATGCGTTCACTGTTCACTGCGGCAGTCGTAACCTTGGTCAGAAGGTTTGGAAGTACTGGAAGAACGAGGCGATGAAGCAGGTGGGAGTGACCAATGGATACCTGGTTAGTGAAGCTATGAAGGGTTATATCACCGATATGGTGGTGGCCCAGGCATATGCAGAGTACAACCATCAGGTCATAGACCAATTGGTGATGGAGGCCATCTGTGAAGGCAATGGAGGGAAGGCCCACATAGTAGAGCAAATCTACACCACCCACAACTACATCGACTTCTCGATGAAGATGATGCGCAAGGGTGCTGTTGCCGCTCCGGCAGGAAAGAAACTGGTGATTCCGTTCAATATGCGTGATGGCTTGATTATCGCACGCGGCAAAGGTAATGAGGATTGGAACTGTTCCGCCCCTCATGGTGCTGGTAGATTGCTTTCACGTTCTGATGCCAAGGAACTGATTGATCTCGATGAATATCGTGAGTCGATGAAGGGAATCTACTCGACATCGATCGGAACGGGAACCATTGACGAAAGTCCGATGGCCTACAAAGACCCGAAGGAGATACTTCGTCTGATCGAGGATACGGTGGAGGTGGAGTATTTCATCCGTCCGGTCATCAACCTGAAGGCTACCAACTCTTATGACTCCAGCGTGGAGATAGATGTGAATGAAGAAGCGGATTAAGTAACGGAGGCTCGCCCCGTTCCCCACAATGGGGCGAGCATTTAAACATTGAGAAGCTAATGAGAAATGAAACATACATTGAGGTCGTAATGAGCAAATAGGGCATCATGAGAGTATTAGAAATGTTAAAAACGTGATTTTTGCGTAATTTTTACGCAAAAAGTTTGGAGAATTCACAGTTTGTCTGTATCTTTGCGTAAAAATTACACAAGATGGAGAAAAAGAAGAATAGAATTGTTGTTATGGGAGGGAGTTTTAACCCTCCTACAGCGGCACACTATAAGTTGATGAAAAGAGCAGTTGATGCTCTTGAAGCAGACACAGGCTTTTTTGTCCCTGTTAGTGATGCCTATCTGAAACGGAAGATGCGTCACAGTCATCCTCCTGTTGTTTTGTCGCCTGAAATACGCGTCAGGATGCTTCAGTCTATGTGTTCTGATGACGACCGTCTGCAGGTATGCGAGAAGGAAATCGGAACCATTGAGCCGAGGACAATGCCAACATTACATGCTCTTCAGGAAGACTATCCTGATGCTGAGCTATACTTTGTGATGGGAGCAGACAAGTTTGATCTGCTTGCCAATCTGACAAAGAAGAGGGAGTTCTTAGATGCTTTTAAGGTTGTGCTCTTTTCAAGAGAGGATGATACTCTTGAGCAAACATTGAAGAGCAGCGAGGTACTGTCCCATTATTTGGAAAGAATTGTCATTTTGCCACAACCAGAAGGAACGGTAGGTGTCAGTTCATCAGTGGTGAGAGAACGCATGCTTTCTGGCGAATCCTGTCGTGATATGCTTTGCCCTGGAGTATGGGAACTGTTCAAGGATTTCACATCAAAGGATTTTCCTGATGTTATCAATAGGTTCAAAGGTGAGTATGTTTTTCTGAGTAACCGATTCCCTTGTCGTATCCTTTGGGAAGGACTGGAGTATCGCAGTGCTGAAGCAGCCTTTCAAGCTTCCAAGTGCCAGGACGAGAAGGAACGCAAGGTGTATGCTGGTTGTTCTACCGACAAGGCCATCTTAAAAGGGAAAGACCAGGAACCTTATTGGGGATGGGAAGAGGATCAACTTGGAATCATGGAGTCAATCCTTCGGGCTAAGTTTGAGCAGAATCCTTCTTTGATGCAGAAGTTAGTAGACACAGGAAACCGCGTATTGCTCAATGGGAACAATAAGCAGGAAACATTCTGGGGTATAGACCAATATAGTTGGATAGGAGAGAATCATTTAGGAAGAATAATCATGAATATAAGAGATAAGGAGATACAAAGATGAAGTACGACATTGAGAAAATCAAGGAAATCGTTCGTCTGAAACCAGAAACAGCGATTATCTATTTCTGGGGTCACACACCCAATCCAAAGAAAATGACTGCAGCATGCTTTAGTCAGTGGTATGACTGTTATTTTGAGGTGGATGGCATACAATACCACACCACCGAGCAATATATGATGGCTAGCAAGGCACGTTTGTTTGATGATGAAGAGGTGTTTAATGAAATCATGACCGCTGATAATCCGCACGACTATAAGAAGTTGGGCAGGAAGATACGTGGTTTTGAACAAGAACCATGGGATGCCAAGAAGTATGACATCGTTGTAGAGGGCAACAAGGCCAAGTTCGGGCAGAACCCTGACATTAGGGAGTTCATGCTCTCTACAAGAGATGCCATCTTAGTGGAAGCTAGTCCTTACGACAAGATTTGGGGCATTGGCCTTGACAGGGAGACTGCACTGAAGGGTTCTGTTGAACAATGGCAAGGAGAAAATCTGTTAGGCTGTGCTCTGATGGATGTGCGTGATTGGCTGAAATTGGGAAGTTTAGAGTTTAGTTTTTAGCGTTTAGAGTGATGGAAACAACGAAAGGTGTTTATACGTATGAGTACCCACGTCCGTCGGTAACCACGGACTGTGTGATATTTGGTTATGATGTAAAGGAAGGATTGTCAGTGCTCTTAATAGAAAGAGGTATAGAACCCTATAAGGGACGTTGGGCCTTCCCCGGTGGATTCTTGAAGATGGATGAAACGACTGAAGCTGGTGCTCTTCGAGAGCTGAAAGAAGAGACAGAGTTTGACGTGGAGAAAGGCTTTTTGGAACAGTTGGGGTGTTTTTCGGATGTTGACCGAGATCCTCGCGGTCGAGTACTTACCATTGCTTATTATGCATTGGTACAGAAGGGAGCCGTTAAAGGTGGCGACGATGCAAGGAAAGCTCAGTGGTTTGCCATCGGAGAAATACCCCAATTGGCATTCGACCACGAGAAGATTCTCCGTATGGCCTTGAAACACCTGAAAGAGCAGATACACTTCCAACCTATTGGTTTTGAGCTGCTGCCTGATGTGTTTACTATGTCACAGTTGCAAGCATTGTATGAGGCCATTCTTGAAGTCCACTTCGACCGCAGGAACTTCGCCAATAAGATGCTGAAGTTGGGTATTCTGGAAGAAATAGGCGATCGACCCAAAGATGCTGCAAGAACAGTACCAGTTCACTACAGGTTCAGCTCTGACAAGTACAAGGAAATGAAGTCAAAAGGATTCAGATTAGAATTTTAATCGATAGAAAATAGTATATTCGACACTCTCTATAAATATGGTAAGGAAGATTTCGCATCAAAATTCGAGATGGTATGGCAGAAAAGTATTATGAGAATGGTAAAATCGGACTTCTGACGCAGAGCGGTCAGCCTCTGACTGATGCGTTGTTTGATAGCATAGAGGCAATGTACGATGGAGCAAGTACATATATTGGCTATATAGGAAAACACCCTTTTGTTATCAGGGAGAGCGATGGGGGGATCATCGATTTTTTCCATGTTGATGCACCGAATCTTAAGGAGGCAACAGAGAAAGTCATGAACTGGATATTGCCGGGACTACAGCTCTTTTACAGAGATACTGACACACCAATAGATGTGGCTAATACTTTTCATGTTGGTGATACGCTCCGTGCCGGATTCTTTATAGATGTAAGTCCTTATGCAGGCAAACCGATGCATCGTTACAGATACATCATTGCTTCTTCACATGCAGCATCGTTGATGATGCCAGGCGACCGTTATCCGTTGCATGTACTTCATTATAACTCATACTTGAAGGTGATGGATATTTATGACAAGGCCGGTGTCACACAGATATTCTTGATGCATGTCCCGGCAAAGGCAATTTTCGCACTGGGGTTGAATGGCCAGTTGAATATTTCCTTCAATGAAGAAGAAACGGTAGTTGATATTGCGAGGAAGAGTCTGGATACAAAACTTGCACTCCCACCTCGGGAGTTGCTGGAAGAGGATGAGTGGCTTGAAAGGACAGCATGGCATGTTGGTGTAGACCAAGAGGGACTTCCCAATACTCTTTTCCCCAATTTAATCGTAGCAAAGGACGCTGCTAACATGGGGAAAGCAGTTAGAAAGATGGCAAACGATACAGATCCTATCAATATGATATTGGAGGATATTGGGCAATAACAGATGAAAAGTTTAAAGCAATGAATGATACAATACAAGACAGAATAAGAGGCTCGCTGATAGGCGGTGCTATCGGTGATGCATTAGGCTATCCCGTGGAGTTTATCTATTCCTTTGAAGGGATACAGGCTCGTTATGGAGAACGAGGGATAACTCGATTTGACACGAAACAATTCTGGTTGGATGATGATGAGCAAAGCGGAAAGGCCGTTGTGTCCGATGATACTCAGATGACGCTCTTTACAGCTAACGGTCTGCTGAATGCCAAGCGACTAAAGATAGGCATGAAGTATGGCATCTGCCTTGCCTATATTGAATGGTATCTTACCCAAATTGGGAAAAAGTCAGGCAAATATAAGGATTGCTGGATCAGCAGCATACCAGAATTAAACAAACGCCGTGCACCAGGGAATACCTGTATGACATCGTTGAATGACATCTACAGGGGAAAAGATCCCATCAATAACAGCAAAGGCTGTGGTGGAGTCATGCGTATTGCGCCAATACCGCTTTATGCGGCTGTTGATAACCGTATGGACATATTAGATGCCGACAAGTTGGCTGGGGATGCTGCAGAAATAACTCATCAGCATCCGCTTGGGTATATACCTGCAGCTCTGATGTCACATATCATCTATCGTTTGACCCTTGATGAGAATCCAACAAGAGATGGTTTGATAGAGTATGTACTCGAAGGAATGGGGAAACTTGGTGATTTGTTCCCCCAGCATCATCTTGAAGATTTGGAGATGATGAGTTTGGCAAGAATTGCGATAGATCTCTCTGGCAACGACCGTTCTGACCTTCAGAACATTGATGCATTAGGAGGGGGATGGGTTGGTGATGAAGCACTCGCCATTGCGCTCTACTGTACCATTCGCCATTTTGACAACTTTGAGCAAGCGATGATTGCGGCTGTGAATCATGGTGGTGATAGCGATAGTACTGGTGCTGTGACAGGCAATATACTTGGCGCTGCCGTTGGTTATGAAGCAATCCCACGGTTCTATAAAGACGATTTGGAAATGCACGATTTGATTCTGCATATGGCAGATGATCTGTATTGTGGTGAGGTAACAAAAATGTAGAAACAGAAAGATATTTTTATGTTAGGAGCAGTATTCGGAGATATTGTAGGAAGTGCCTACGAATGTAACGTAAAGACTAAGAGTTTTCCTTTGGAGAGACCAGGTACACGTTATACCGATGACAGTGTGATGACCCTTGCTGTAGCGAAGTGGCTTCTTGAAGACCCCTCGCACAGCGAGAGCCATCTGATAAGGTGTATGCAGAAATCGGGCAGAGGTCATATAAAGGCAGGCTATGAAGGTCGGTTCAAGGAATGGCTTCTGTCAAAAGATCCCCAGCCATATAATAGTTGGGGTAATGGTTCTGCCATGCGGGTCAGTCCGGTGGGGCTTTTTGCCAACACTTTAGAGGAAGCATTGGAACTTGCCAAGACAACAGCAGTCGTAACTCACAATCACCCTGAGGGGGTGAAAGGGGCGTTGGCTGTTGCTGAATGTGTGTTTATCTGCAGGGAAGCGAAAGATATTGAAATGGCCAAGGAACAAATAAGAAGAACGATTCCACTGAGGTATGGCTACAAGTTGGATAGGACGCTCGATGAGATACGTCCTGACTACAAGTTTGATGTCAGTTGTCAGGGAAGCGTACCAGAAGCGATTATCGCTTTCCTTGAAAGTACGTCGCTGGAGGACTGTGTGCGTAATGCTGTTTCCATTGGTGGTGACTCAGATACCATTGCTGCTATAGCCTGTTCCATCTATGCAGCAAAGAGAAGTGCTGATGGTGATGGGTTGATGAAACGTTTTGAGCATTATCTGCCTAATGACCTCATACGTATTATGGATGAGTTTGAGCATAGAATTGATAATAGAAAGCCCATAGAAAACAGCTATGAGGTTACAAATAATGTCTATGCAGGTGAGTATCCTCGAAACAAAGATGATGAAAGTAGTTATGCCAAGTTAAAGCAGTTTGAGAATTTTGGCATTACTCATTTTGTCGATTTGACAGAAAAGGGTGAGTTACAGTCCTACGAGCCACTCTTGTATGAAGGTGCGAGTTACCTCCGATTCCCGATAAGGGATGTTTCTGTCCCCCAAAGTACTGAGAGCGTTCGAGGCCTTATAGCCAAGATCACTAAAACTATCAAGGAAGACCCGAAAGCAAAAGTGTATATCCATTGCTGGGGAGGTGTTGGTAGAACAGGACTCGTGGTAGGTTGCTTGTTGGCTGATCTGTACAAACAGGGTTATGATGAAACGATGGAGAAACTGGAAAATCTATTCGCTCCCTGCCCTAAATCAGCCTATAGAGACACACCAGAGACTTTGGAGCAACGTGATTTTATTGCCAGATATATTCAGGAGCTAAAGTCGAACGTCACGGGTGGTCTCAAAAAAATCGAGAGACCCAAAGAAGGAGTGAAACGTTTTATTGAAGCCCAGAATGCAGAGTATGCTGGATATATACAGGCCTTAGAGGAAGTAAGAAACGGGCGCAAAGTATGGCATTGGATATGGTATGTGTTCCCCCAGATGAGAGGCTTGGGATATAGCGAAAGAGCTAATTATTTTGGAATCGCTGACAGGGAGGAAGCAGAAGACTATCTTCTGAATTTTACCCTCAATGACAGAATCCATGAGATTTCAGAGGCATTACTTCAGCACAAAGGGAAGTCGGTGTATAGAATATTCGGTGAGATTGATGCCATGAAAGTGCAATCGAGCATGACGTTGTTCGACGTGATTTCTCCAAATGATGTTTTTGGCAAGGTTCTCGATCAATTCTATGGTGGTGTTCGCGATAAGCGAACCTTGGAACTCTTAGATGAGGATAAAGATGAAATAATTTAGAGGGTATAGATATATAAATTCGATAGATATAAGGTTACTTTCTCCTCTCTTATAACATTAAGAAAATAGATATTGTAATGAAAAAGTTGAAAAGGAAAATATTGCAACCGACGAATCTCGATGCTATTAAGGCAATGAGACGTGGTGGACGTGAAGCAGAAATGGAGTCGCTTGGCCCTGGCTTCCATTCACATAACAAAATTCATAAGTCGGAAAAGATATATACACGAAAGAAGAAACACAAAGGAAGTTTGTAAGATGGGATTGATATTGACGAGTATGAAGAGAATAAGGCCAAAGAACATTGACTATTGGCTGAATGACCAGATTCGTCGGCCAAACTGGTTCCGACGTTTGTTTCTGCAAAGAACGGCGTGGGGTGCCCTCTCTATGTATTCGCATATCAAGAGGAGCAATGGAAAGCCTAAGATAGCGTACCCAACAAAAAGCAAGGCAGAGAATGCTGCTTTGGATATGACAAAGAAATATGGTAAACCGTTTACGGTCTACAAGTGCTTGTTCTGTGATGGATGGCATGTCAGTCAAGATCCTCATGGTTTGCCAGCTCAGGAGAAGTCCACTGAAGCGATGGCTTTGGAGAAGTATGCCAAGAGACCAACAGTTCATGCAATGGAGTTAGATGTTGAGAAGGTTTTGTCGACTGGCATTCCTGATTTGGCTCCTGTCTACGGAGGTTTCCGGGGAAGGACATTATCATCTACTAAGCAGTTGCATGCTTGGAATACGATGATGGAGGCTGGCATTAATCAGGTTATCGACCTGCGGGCGGACTACACTTCCGACTTCTACAGTGAGCTATGCAGGAAAAGTGGTATATCGTATTTTCACTATTCCGTGTCATACGAGGAAGTTGAAAAGATGGCCCGGCTTTTTCCAGAGTTCTGTCGTCTGATAGAAAATGGCCGTTTTTACATTGCCTGTGCAATGGGACTGCATCGTACAGATATTGCTCTCTGTACCTACTGGGTGTTCTATGCTGCGGACAAGGGAATAGCTCCACCGGAGATTCGAGGTTACCGAAGGGTTGATGGGCATGATACGGGAAAGATTATGCGTATCCTGAATGCGCTCTACAAATACTGGACTGCGCAGAATGGTAAAGAGCCGATGCCAATAGCACTATTTAGAGAAAGAAAAGAAATAATCAATGAATTATCAAAGAAGTAGATATTATGGAGAAGTGTAAGTTAAAGAAGGGTGATAGAGTCTATGAGTGTCGGTATCACGAAGCGACATTGATTGAGTTGATAACAGAGCCTGAACTTATTGTTCAGGGGAGTGATTCCCATTACTGGCATTGGAAAGCGAAGGTTATTGAAACGCAGTCGCGTACTGTTGCCCCAGGAGAGATCGTTGAGTTTGGCATCACGGAAGAGGCACCAGCTTACGGCCCCAAGCTGTTCCGTAAGAATATGTATGAGGTGGGATATGCAAATGCCGAGCCTTTGCTGCCTCCTTACGATACAAGCCAAGAAGAGAATATAATGATTCGAATTGAAGAAAAAGATGACAAATCTTATATTTATGGCATTCCAGAGATTGAAGGATGCCGTTGTTGTTCATGGGGCGAGAACCTGCTCTATGTCAGTGATAATGAATATGGAGAGTATCTCGTGAACAAGATAACGGGCAAAGTGAGGAAAATTGTAGAGCGGGGGAAACTTGTTGGATTCCCAGATGAGGAAATTGATTTTGAGGCAATAGATAAACTAGAGAATAGCCACAATGCCCATACTCGTGATATAGACTATGCGGGTATTAATCGTTGGACAAATTGCAAGAACGGATTGATTGCTCTCAGTTGGATGCTCTATCCTGATGGCCGCTATTTTGCAGATGAGGATGGATATGGCATGGAGGACAATGACGAAGTGAAGGTTTACTGCGTACTAGACGAGAACCTTGAGGTAGTAAGGCCGTTTGCACCTGTAGATGATGTTCCACGATTGTTGAGTCAATTGGAAAAAAGAAAAAGGTGATAACAGTTAAAAATAGGTAGAATAATGAAGAAACAGAATATCGATATTTTTGTCTTGATTGTTATGTCGGTGGTCTTATTTGGGTGTAAACAAGAGCAGAAAACAGGACAACAAGAGGTTGCAGAAGAGGAAGCCGAATGTGAGGTCGTTAACAGAGTGGGCATTTATGCGCTCCCCGGTGATTATGAAGTGGATTACCCCAAAGACTTGGTGGCATATTTTGATTCTCTTTGCCGGGAAGGTGCTTATGTGGCTACGCACACTGATGAAAAGGAAGATTCCTTAGCGGTATGGGATGCTATCAGATTGCTTGGCCGTTATGCACAAAGGAAGGGCAAATTCTATCCAGCAACTCAGATTCGAAATGCATTGGAAATCCTGAGACTTGAACAGGCATATTGTTTTAATCATAGTGGGCAAGAAGGAAGTAATGGCGGCGAGGCATTCATGTTTCGTCTCATTGAACAGGCCGCATTGCATTGTAATCAAATAGATTATATCACAGATTTCCGTGCCGATGACCGTAAAGTCGGAGTACTCTATTTCGGAGAGTGGGGCTTGGGGCTACCACTATATTCGATATTGGTTTATCAGGCACATCAGGGATTCCGTGTAAAGATGATAGGAGATGTGGGGGATGCAAAAATAGAAAAGATATTCCATCTGAATGATAAACAAGGGCGAGATTATTATCTCTGTTCGAATAATAGTGATGGAGTCTATTTCCGCCAGTACCTCTATAGTTGGAAAGATAATGATTTGTGTTTGATACGTGAGATGGATGTAGAATTTGGCTGTCCTGAAAGCTATGAGAAAGGTTATGAATTGGTATTCAATCCCACTCAATGTACATGGAGTTATTGTAAGAAAGATGGTGACTTATATCATCCTGTGAATGGCACACCCATTCTCCATCTCATATTAGATGGTTATTCATCGAAATTTGTTGTGGAATAAAGTACAAAATATTTCTGTATAATAGCTATTGTGAGAGCCAGTGATATATTGTTAGAGAGTATTCGTCGTTTTGAGGGCTTTAGAGGAAAGGCCTATCAAGATGCCAAGGGTGTTTGGACCATAGGATATGGTCATACAACTCAGGTGAAGGAATGTGATATCGTTACTCGAAAGGAAGCCGAAAAGTTATTATGTGACGATTTGCAGATTTTTGAGAATTATGTCAATAGTTTGAATGTTTGTGGTGACAACCAGTTCCGTTTCGATGCACTCACTGATTTCGCATACAATTGCGGTATAGAAAACCTGCGGTCTTCAACTTTGCTGAGATATATCTACGAAGGTAGGTCAGAGGATGAGATACGTGAGGAGTTTATGAAGTGGACTTATAGCGGAGGGAGAAAACTGAGAGGTTTAGCATTTCGGCGGAAATGGGAAGCTGATCGCTTTTTCGGAAGAACTACATCTATTTCAATATGGGATAAGATAAAGTTTATATGGTTTTGATAGATATTATAGATTTTACTACTCAATAACATTACAGACACTTCATTTTTTATAGTTATGTTTAGGAGATTGTATATAAAGTGGTTAGTTTGGCGGGGTAAGGCCATAGATATATGGTCCAAGAGTGAATATCCTGCAGGTGTTTTATCGAATCTATGCAGCAATGGTTTCCGTTTTGACGGAATGATATGTGGCAGCATGGAAGGATTTCTGCAATCTCTCAAACAAAAAGATAAGGACAAGCAACGTCAGATATGCTCAATGAAGGGTAAGAATGCCAAGAAGATGACTTCAACGGGGTGGCAGACAGACCAGATAGTATGGTGGAAGGGAAATCCGATAGATCGTCTGTCTCAGGATTTCTTCAATCTTGTAAGTGCTGCTTATTTGTCGATGTTTCAGCAGAATGAACGTTTCCGTACCGCCCTGATGTCGACTAGAGATATGACACTCTACCACAGCCGAGGGGAGCAGAACCCTAATAAGACCATACTGACCGAGTCAGAATTTTGTCAGATACTTACAAAGATGCGTGATGATTATGACAAGCGCGATAAGCACTTGGGTAGAATAAAGATAGTTTTTGAAGAAGATGGAGCAGAAGACGTTGAAGGGTAAGGCCAAGTTTCTGGGATGGGGGAACACAGAAGAGGCAGATGGCGTTTTTGTTACAATAACAAGATGCTTATTGGATGGCTGTAGGTTAGTTGTGCAGACTAATGCTTCAGTGTCTTATGCTTATAGCGATAGATTAAAGAAGGTAGCTGAGAATTATGGTGTGGGATTACGACTTATAGAAGTATATGCGCTAAATGATAATGATATCGAGGCTATTTTCGAACCAGTTCCAGATGCTCAGCCGAGATTTGTTCATGTGAATCGTGGTAAGCAGATGTCACCAGCTAATGCATATATCCTTGCAACGGATTTTATAGGTGAGTTTTGGATATCACTTTATCAGGAAGATCCAGATGGAAATCGGACTTTCCTATGGGGAGATGACTATATAATTAAGTAGGTATAATGGATTAATAAGTAGTAGAGATGATCGTTATTCATGCCAATGACCCAACGACAAGAGTACTCTCACGACTTTATGAGTCGCGGGAGGACTTCTTGTTGCGCATTACTGAAGACAGCACAAAAGGAGAAGTGAGGCGGTCCGTCAGAGAAGCAGACCATATTTTGATGCTGGGACATGGCAATCCTTTCGGTTTGTTTTCTACGCCCAATAAGAAAGGAAAATATGTTCGTCTTCTGATAGATAGTGATTATGTGCAGTTCCTCCGAAATAAGGCGTGCATTGGCATATGGTGTTATGCCAATGAGTTTGCAAGGCAGTATGGATTGCAGGGATTGTTTTCTGGCATGATTATTTCTGAACTTCATGAAGCGGAAGAAAACAATATTCCAGCAACAAAGGAAGAGATTGATACAGAAATGGAAAAGTTTGTAGACCGGCTTAAGTTCTGCATCGAGACGTATGAATTGCATGATGTTCCTGCAAGGATGTTGGAATTGGATGACGTACATTCGCCTTTGACGGAGTTCAACTACAATAATTTGTATTATTATGGATAAGGTTGCGTGTTTACTGACGATATGCATGAGCTTGCTAGCTCTATCTTGTGTGGATGACCATAAGGTGGATAGCCGTACTATGCAAGTTACAGAAGAAAAGAACGAGCAGTTGATGCCAATCCGGATCTATCGTTATAACGACTTCTCTATTACAAAAGCACAATTTCTTAAGCAAGAACTGCAAAGAGTTTATCCGTCGGTGGAGTTGTCTGATAATCCTATCAAGTTGCCTAAGAAGTATTACTACGCACCTCGTGACCGATATAGTGGAAGAGGCTTGCTCAAAGATCTCAGTCAAAACAAACATGGAACGGTCGTCTTGGGGTTAACCAATGAGGTCATCTATGAGCCTAACGAGAAGTCACCAACTTTCGGAATCTTTGGCATCGGTTCTGTTGGTGGCCACGTTGCTGTCATTTCATCAACCCTCCCATCAAGGAAAGAACATAGTGATGAGCATCTTGTTAAGCTGATGATGCATGAACTTGGTCATTCTTTCGGGTTAAACCATTGTAAGGACGAACACTGTTTTATGGTTGATGCCGAACACGGGAACAAGTTCTCTAAAACACCTTCCTTCTGTCCTCAATGCAAAACCTTTCTTAATAGGAAAGGCTGGAAGATAAAGTAGTTTTAGGTTTATTTCGCTTTCTCCTTAAAAATGTTATGGCCAAATGATAGCTTTGGTCATAATATACCCTCTATGCCATAAAGAGCGATAGTTAAATGGATGTAGAACGATAAAGATGTACGATTATGATGCAGAATTACGACATAATGATTCAAGAGAAGGCTGAAAGAGTTTTCTCCGTGATGGTGAAGCGAGTGTCTCCAGAGGATGTAGAGCGTATCCGCGCAGCCTTTGAACTGGCCAAGACTGCCCATGCCGACCAGAAGCGCAAGTCTGGCGAACCCTATATTTTCCACCCCATCGCAGTTGCCAATATAGTGGCAGAGGAGCTGATGCTGGGTGCCAACCCTGTCATTGCAGCCTTCCTCCACGATGTAGTGGAAGATACCGACTATACGATTGACGATATTCAGCAGCGTTTTGGCGATGATGTCGCTTTCCTAGTACGTGTTGTGACCAAGCAGGAAAAGGAGCATTACGAGATGTCGAAGCAGATGGATAACTACAAGCAGATGTTGGACTCCATCCATTATGACATCCGTGCGTTGCTGGTAAAGTTGGCAGACCGTCTGCACAATATGCGTACACTGAGTAGTATGCGTCCAGACAAGCAGATGAAGATTGCAGGTGAAACGGATTACTTCTATGCACCATTGGCTAATCGTCTAGGCCTATATAATATTAAGGTAGAGTTGGAGAACCTGAGCCTTCGCTACCGCTGTCCTCATGAGTTTGGAGAACTGGAGGCAAGAATCCAGCGGGACAAAGAGCAGCGGGAGGGCCGCCTGTCCGCTTTCATCTCGAAGATCAATGAGATATTGGAGCAGAACGGTATTCAGGCCAATGTGACGGCAGAATATCGTGCGCCATATAGCCTCTGGCGCAAGATGCGCAGAACGGGGATGGACTTCAACCACCTGCCTGACCGTCATTTCGTGGAAATTGTGTTCCCTTGTGATGATGTCAAGAACGAGAAGGACATGGTTCTGAAGGTGTACTCGCGTCTGACTTCAGTATTCCGGGAGAAGCCTTGTGGAATATTGAATTATATCGATTCGCCCAAGGAGAACGGTTACCAAAGTTTCCATGTGCAGTTGCTGTCACACTATGGCTGTTGGGAGGAGGTCCATATCGCTACCGAGCGCATGGTGCGCCACAATACCATAGGAATTGTGGCTGAGCGCGAGGAGAGCAATATTCGCAGGTGGGTAGACCGTTTCCGCAACGTTTTGAAGGATATGAAATTTCACCAGAAGGAAGGTGGTTTCATTCAGAATGTAGTCACTTCGTTCTATAATGATGATATTATGGTCTTCACTCCCAAGGGTCAGGCCATCAATCTTCCGAAGAAGGCCACGGCGCTCGATTTCGCTTTTGAGATCCACAGTCATATCGGAGAGCATGCACACTATGCACGTGTCAATGGTCAGCTTACTTCCATCAAGACAGTGTTGCATCGCGGTGACGTGGTGGAAATCTTCACCAAGCAAAGTGTTGTTCCTCTCATGGAGTGGAATGACGTTGTTGTTACTTACAAGGCCAAGCGCTTCTTGAAGAGCTACTTTGCCAAGCTGGAGAAGCCTGCTTTCCGTCGCTGCCCGTACTGCAATCCCATCCCAGGAGAAGAGGTTATCGGGTTCAAGGAATCTGACGGCAGTGTAACGATTCACAAGCGTAGTTGTCCTTCAGCCATAGAGATTGCCTCTCAGCAGGGCGATTCTATTGTCTCGGTGGACTTCCTAGAGGATGAGAAGGTGCTCTATCCTGTCAGCATACAGATAGTGGCAGTTGACCGATTTCATCTGCTGAGCGACATGACTAACTGCATCACTAATGAGTTGCGCTTGTCGATAGATGAACTGACAACGAAGACGGTTGATTGTATTGTGAGCTGTACCATCTCCTTTGCTGTTCATTCATTCGGAGAATTGCAAACCATCATTAATCACATCTCTGCCATTGAGGGCATTGATGAAGTAAAGAGAATTTAACATGACAAGAACAAATATGGCAATGAAACTGATTTACTTCCATGGCTTTGGCTCATCGGCATCCAGTGGAACCATCCGTACATTGAGGGAGAAGTTGCCGGACTTCGAGGTGATAGCACCAGACATCCCTGTTGATCCGGCAGAAGCTTTGCCCTTTTTGAGAGAACTATGTGAAAGGGAGCAGCCTAATGTGGTTGTTGGAACAAGCATGGGAGGCATGTATGCCCAGCAGATGTTTGGCTTTAACCGCATCTGTGTCAATCCGGCTTTCTTCATGTCGAAGACCAGTAAGGTGTTGAAGGTTGGAACCTTTGAGTTCTTCAAGCCACGTCTTGACGGGCAAAAGGAGTTTACCATTACAGAGGAGATAATCGCACATTTTGCTGAGATGGAAGCTCGCCAGTTCGACGGTGTTACTCCTTCTGACTCAGAACGAGTATGGGGGATGTTTGGCATCAATGACTCGCAGGTAAACTGTGAGGAAGCATTCTTTCAGCACTATCACAATATTATCCACTTCTCAGGTGGTCATCGCTTGGACGATATAACCATCAATGAAATACTGATACCGCTTATTCACTTGATGGCATAAATTATTTTTGCCTGAACAGATAGAAAAAGTGCATAGTTGATACTCTCTACCAATGTAAACAAGAATGTATAACCCACAAATTAGAAGGTCAGAATGAATGTAAAGACGAATGCAGAAAAGGAATGGCTCCACAAGATGAATGGTGGGATGCTCATGCGCAAGGAAACCGAACCTGCACCAGTAAGAGCGGAAGTTGCTCAGAAGGAGAGCAAGCCCGTGAAGAATGAGGGCAGAGGGTTTAAAGACGTTGCAGGAATGGATGACCTGAAACGTTTGGTGATTGAAGGCTTTATCAATGTCTTGAATAACCGTGAATGTGCCAATGCGTTTGGTGTGACACCTCCAAGTCTGCTGTTCTACGGTCCTGCAGGATGTGGTAAGACATTCTTCGCTGAGAAGATTGCCGAGGAAGTGGGTGTGAACTTCATGAAGGTCGTACCAGATGACATTGCATCAACTCTTGTACATGGTACCCAGGAGAAGGTTGCAGATGTGTTTAGGAGAGCCGCTAAATCAGCACCGACTCTCATCTTCTTCGACGAGTTCGAGGCGATGGTACCGCGTCGCTCCAATGATGACCGTAACTATCAGAACGGCGAGGTCAATGAGTTTCTCTGCATGCTGAACAATGCCTCGGAAAAGGGTGTCTATGTGCTGGCAGCAACCAATCACCCGGAGCGCATTGACAAAGCGGTACTGAGAACGGGGAGAATCGATGAAATGATATATGTTGACATGCCTGACAAAGAGGCACGTGAGAGCCTTTTCAGACTGGCATTGTCAAAGTTGCCAACGGCAGAGGATATTGACTTCGTGAAACTGGCTGATATGACAAAAGGCTACAACTGTAGTGACATCAGCTATATCATTAAGGTTGCCTCGCGCAAGATGTTCAATGCAAGCATTGCAGAGAAAGAGAAGCCTTACAAGGTAATCACGCAGGCATTGCTTGAGGACACCATCTCTCACAAGTCGCCATCGGTGAGCAGCAAGGATCTCCGCGAATACGAACGTATCCGCAGTGAGTTCTCCCCCAAGGATGAGGGCTGCAAACACCAGGCTATCGGTTTTCATTAAGCAATTATTATCAAACAACAAGAGAAAGGACAAAGATTATGAAGGAACAGATTTTGAACGTATTTGCAACGCTGGGCTTCCAGCTGGAGGAAACGGAAGGCTTTGGTTATGGCTTCCAGTATGAGGGTATCAACTATCTCTTTATGCCCAATGAGGATGATGAGGAGTTCTTGAATATCTCCGTTCCTGCTATTCTGGAGATTAACGATGATAATCTTCATGCTGCCCTCATGCTGATGGACAAGATGAATTCAACGGTGAAGTATGTCAAGGCCAACAAGCTTGGTGATGGCTTGTGGCTGTTCTATGAGCGCGAGCTGTTTGGCGGTGAGGATTTGGAGAAACTGGTGTCACGAATGATTCTCCATTTGGAAGCAGCCATGAACTTCTTCCGCAACACGATGGCAAGCATCAAGAGTGAGCTAGAGAAGGATGACGATAGTACTCCGACGGATGGCACCGAAGAGGCAGCATGAACAATTAAAGTGGATTAACAATGAACAAGAAGGAATTGATACTCCAGACCCTGGAGAAGATGGGCTACAAGCCTGAGATAGATGGAGACGGCGACATCCAGATTCGTTATCAGATGAAGACTATCTTTGTCTTTGTTGGTGATGAGGAGGACTCCTATGTCGCTGTTTTGCTGCCTCAGTTTCATGAAATTGCCGAAGGAGAGGAAACCCTTGTCCTTGCTACCTGTAACAAGATGACACGAGAACTGAAGCTAGCCAAAGTGTTTGTAGATCAGACCTTCAAGAATGTTTCAGCCTCCTGTGAGTTCTTCTATGCTAACGAAAAGTCGCTGGAGAACAGCCTGGACAAGTCACTCCAAATGCTTGGCGTAGTTCGATCCCAGTTTAGGAAGAATAAGACGGAATTGAGTGAAGGATAGAATAAGAACAATTAAAGAAAGGAAAAAGTGATGAAAAAGTTTATTGTATTAACAATATTGGCCATGTTAATGGCAAGTTGCTCCGAACAGCATTTGCTGGATGATTATGTGAGCCAGACAACTGCTCAGTTGAGTGAGCAAGAACCCTCTCAGACTGGCATAGTCAATTCCTATCTGGAAAAGGCCAGATGGGGAGATGCTGATGCCTTCTTGAATCTGGCAAAGTGTTACCATGATGGAATAGGCGTAAAATCTGATTTCATGGGAACCTTAACTATGCTGATGATGGCAGATCAATATGGTGTTTCCAATCATAGTATCGAAGACTACCTTATGTCTTTGCCTGACACGGATCATACTAAGATGATATTTGAAGCTATAGCGAAACTGGATAGGAGGAACATCCTGCCAACTGATAGTATTGTTGAGAATCTTATTGCAAATGGATCTGCTGATGGTTATGCCTTAAGAGGTGTAGTTCAGGTTGAGCGAGGAGATACACTTGGTGGCCAGCAGTCAATTAAGAAAGGAGCAGACATGGGAAGTTCCTTTGCAGAACTACTACTTTGTGCGTTTCCAACTGAAGAGACCGGGTATGGGAAATATGTGAATATAGATATGCTTAGAAACATGTCTAGTCGCTCTCCTGTAGCCAATAAATTGTTGGGGGACATCTATTCAGGTTATAATTATGGAGAGACGGCCAATATCGATGAATCTCTTGCTGCTATCTATTATAAGAAGGCTGATGAACAGGGATGTCTTGGTAAACGACCTGCCAGGTGGTTGATAAACTATTATGACCGAAACGGAATCAAGATTGATGCCAAGGAATTGGAACGGCTACAGATATTAAGTGGTCATATTGATGAGCCAGGGGAGTTTATCCCCGATTCGGTTTACGTAGGTCCAGAATATCTCGAGGCAGACTCTGTAGCCACATCAGAATAAGTCGTTTAGCCTTTAAAACAAAAGAAAAATGGAAGAAGTAAAGAACGGAACAAAGCAGACGAAGACACAGGTATTTAACGTGGTCATTCTTGATAAGAGTGGATCGATGGAATCCATTCGTAAGGCTGCCATCAGTGGCTTTAATGAGACCCTTGCAGGAATCAAGAAGGCTCAGGAAAAGTATGCTGATACACAGGAACACAATCTCTCGTTGGTAACTTTTTGTGAATGTGAGACAAAATATGTGTTTGACAAAGTCCCTGTTAGTGAGGCTCGTCCATTGACAATGGATGACTATCAGCCATGTTGCTGCACTCCTCTGTACGATGCTATGGGGTTCACACTGACCACTATGCGCAAGCATGTAAAGACTGTGGATGATGCTGTAGTTGTCGTCACTATCATTACCGATGGTCTGGAGAACGCGTCGAAGGAATACACTGGTGCTGCTGTCAAGGAACTCGTTGAGCAGTTGAAGGGTGAAGGATGGACGTTCACCTATATGGGAGCTAATCAGGACTCAACTGAGATTGCCTTTAATCTCTCTATCCGTAACTCGCGTAACTTTGACTACTCAGCTCATGGAACGATGGCGGGTATGGCCAAAGACACCAGCACCCGCATGAATTTCTTTGGCCGTCTGCATGCTCTTCATAGTAGTGGAAAGGGAGCGTCGATGTGCGCAGAAGAGCGCAATGCCTGCTATTCTGCAATGGCCGACGAAGCCTTTGATGAGGAAGAAGGAAAGGCATAAGTCGTAAACAATAAAAAGAACACGAATATGAAACGTTACATTATTCTGTTTTGGCATGGGTTGACAGGAATCCTGTCATCCATTGCGGAGTGGTTTACCGTCGTACTTGGAATGAAAGATGATTCCAAGTACGGCAAGGCCATCCGTCGCATCGTTGGAACCTGTTTCGCAACAATCATGTTGTTGATAACCGCTGCTGTTGTTTGGGATTTTGGCAGAACAGCCTGCAATCGTCTGAACTGGAGCAACAGCGATTATATACCATCGTACAACAATCAATATTTGTCGCGAAACCTGAGTTACCATGAAGGCTATGACTTTGACGGCTATGTTTTTAATCGTGATGGAGAAAAGCTAATCAAGAAGATTCACTGGATTGCAAAGCCACTTGGTAACGACTCACTTGTCTGCTATCGAGCAGGCAAGAAACGTGGTTACTTTAATATGTATACTGGCGAAGTTGTTATTGAACCAAAGTATTCTCATGCTTGGATCTTCTCGGATGGACTAGCAGCGGTTGAAGAAGATGGCTGGATAAAGTTCATTGATGCTTCAGGAAAGGTTGCGATTGACAATCATCTTCCATATTTATCGAACAAAGACGGCTATGTGTTCCATAATGGGTATTGTGCCATCCATAATGGTAGTGGCGACAAACTGGGGCTTATTGATAAAACAGGAGGATGGGCCTTAAAGCCTGAGTATGTAAGTGTACTCCCAGTTGATTCTTTCTGGATTGTCAGTAATGGAAAAGAGAAATCGGTTCTGGATGCAAGGTTAGAAACCGTTCTTCCTTTCACAAGTCCCAATGTTTGGATTAATGACGGTCTGATATATGCTTCTATGGACGATCACAGTGTACGTACTTACTCCACGCAGGGTGAATTGGTAGAAAATTGCCATATTAGTGGGACATCCCAATTAATGTACGAGACTAACGAAGTCTATTACTCCACCTCAAAGAGCTATAACGAGGAAGGAAATCTAGTTAGCGAAACATCTGATGGTGATATTGCCACAAGACAGGCGGTTGCACATTGTTTACGTTATCAGGCAGAGTTTGATTGGTATGGTCTGATGACTCCCGAAGGCCACATTGTGACCCCACCATTGTATCGTGAAATTGAGGCGGTTGGTCCAGATCTCTATCTTTGTAAGACAGATTATCAGTATGGTGTAATCCTTAATGGAAAAGGACAAAAGGTAAAATAAGAGTACGGTATGTTTTCAAAAAGCATAGTTCTATCAGTTCTGGTTGTTCTTTCTGCGCACAGTTGTAAAAATGAGACCCAAGTAGAATCGTACGACAATTGCGAGCCAATAGATTTGTCCAATATCTTGCAGGCGTATGACTGGCAACAGAAGTACGAGGGAGAAGACGAAACTACCATTCTTTGGAGTAAGATTGTACCGGGGATTCCTGAACATGAGTTTTACTTGTTCGAGGACACATCTTTTGTGCTCCGTGTTCCTGAATATGCCTACTCTAAGCAGCCATTCCTAGCCCATGCCGAGGATTTTTACAATAGCTGCGCTATCAGCTGGAATATCTATAGCAACTTTGAGGTCTGGTATCGAGGCAACACAAGCGATCTTCTGCGGAATAATGATGAAGTTAAACTAGCCACAAATAATATCAACGTTTGCATCATCCATGACGCAGAAGTTCGCAAGTCAGCGCAGAACTTCAAGAACTCGATCCTGCTGTTGATGGCTACCTCCCCAAATAATTGGAAGGAGAATGTCGATGCGATGGACTTGGTGTTTTTGTTTGGCGATGTCATTGAGAGCAAAGCGTATAAGTTCTACGATGATAAAGATGAGTTTGTTATATCATTGGATAGCGTGACAAATGCGGCGGAAAGTCTGGCCATGGACAGATTCCAACATTATCTGAATGCAAGCGAAGATGACCAGCTGAAAGTCATTTTGGGCGAATTGGCTGCTTGTAGTAGCTTTGATGAACAATGCTCACTTTGGAGAAATTGGGCGAACTGCAAAAAGTCTGTTATTGAAGATGAATGGCTTGTTGGTGTTGGAATGTCGTTGATGAAAAGCGGCAACTACAGTCCTATTTTACATCGAATATGGGTAACGTGGCGAGCATTATGCCAGTCATTCTTCTTTGGCATGTCGAGAGATTCTGCTATGCCCAACCATTTTTATAATGAATATCGGAAGATGTGCTATGTCACATGTCTGAAACGCATAGAAAAGCATCCGGATGATGTGTATGCCATGAACTGTGCTGCTGCACTTGGCGGTAGAACGAATCTCAACCGCTTTGGCCAGAACTACTTTGGGAATGAAGCGATGATAGAAGAAGCCATGATGCTGCCCAAACGTTTCAATACTGAAGATATTGAGTGCTTAGACGAAGAATGAATTGTAATTGTATAATTATCTAATTGCCTCAGCATGTCGTGTAGATAATGCTGGGGCAATCTTTTCATATAACATGAGACACATAGCGTAGATGACCCGTTACCATGAACGCTATCACAAGCAATGTTACCATAAAACAGAACATGTAGATTCCGAAGAACCACCAGAAAACCCTTGGAGTACACCAACACCCCTTACGGGAAAGTGCATTGTCCATATCGCATTGAAAGGAAAGCAGCATTGCTCGCTCATGTCTTTCCAATTCATCAAGGTATAGTTTGTGCTTGGAGATATAATTATTGAATGTTGTTTCGATACTCTTTTTCAATTCATCTATAATATCATCCTTGACAGTGTTACATTGATAGATTATTGCATTCAAACTATCTGAGTCGGCTCTTATTGGAATACCCTCTGCATTTGCCTTGGCAAGTGCGCATTGAAAGGCAGTATATGCCAAATCTCCTTCCTCCTTGATTTTTGTTAGCCTATCCTTCGTTTCTCCTATAGCAAGACTTAGTTCTTTAACTCTAGGAACAAGATAACGAACATCCCCAATAGTTAGTCGCAATTCCTCCACCAGTTCTTTTAGATCTGCTGATTCCTGCTGCACTTCTTTCTCTTTCTCAGCCTTCTGGTCGAGTGCTTCCATCTTGGCATTGAGTGCAGTAAGGTCAAGGCCAGATGTTCTTTTGTTGTTTAATCCCATAATCGTATCTTATATTTGTCGGTTTATCTGTGCATACCACGTGAGGGACGCTTGTGCATGCCAAAGGCCTGCTGAGCACAGCGGCGAGCCCATGCAATATCATCTTCATCTTCTTTTCTTCCCCAGCCAGATTCTGGTGTGCTGCCACCTCCACCACAGGATTCCGACATCTGAGTGGCAGCATCAAGATAGTTGCCAAACAGGAGAATGGCGGTGTTCTGTACATCGACCAGTTTTGACCAAAGTATATCTTCAGGCAGTTTTGCCTCCTTCATCAGAACATCGTCTACTTCCTTTGGTATATCAACAGGATAGTTTCTGCCGTTCCATTCTATGTCATGGTGAACCATAACGGGCTGCTGCTTCACTGGCTCTGATGTAGTAGTAGGATGCAACGGCATCTGCTTGGGAGATGACTGTTGCTTTGGCTGCACGGTTTTTGTTGCAGTAGGTGAGGAAGAACGGGTGACAGACTGTGTTCCCTTCGGGTTGAGCGTCTGCGCGTAAATGCCCTTGTCACGGTGCAGTTTCTCCCAGGTCGATCTCAGTCTTGACGGAGTGAGGCTTCGCTTGTGGCCCAGCTCTGATGCCTTGTATGTTGAATTACCCTTCTTGATAGAATAGCCACATACCTTGTCGATGCTGTCACGCATGACCCTGACACCATAGCCTTTGGCCTTCAGCTTGGCTTCGTAGGTGTTGAAGTCGAACGAGTCCATTGACTTCAGGGTTTCGATACAGTCATTGGTCACCTCGTCAATGTTCCATTCACGTTTGGTCATCGACTGAATCCACCCCCGCTGCTCATTGATTTTATTCGCAGCCATCGTAGCCCTCTTGCCAATCATATACTCATTGTTGGTA
>JAEEGL013526382.1_pt1 | contig 24220 bp, 19 predicted proteins | sample 9134231 | NCBI WGS metagenome assembly JAEEGL01 (sample SAMN16246548, study PRJNA631951) | gut metagenome | biome: gut microbiome; feature: rumen; material: fiber-attached | host: Bos | place: Iran: Karaj | collected 2018-10
ACAGATTGTAAGGAAGGAGAACGGCCTGAAAGGCCAGCATCTGTTAGCCCAGGGCAATCGCCCTGGGTATAAGGCAGAGTATTAAAGTCGCCCTGTAAGGGCAAAAGCGTTGATAATCAATTCTTTTGCCCTTACAGGGCGCAGTTGTTGCCACACATAAAAACCCAGGGCGTTGCCCTGGGCTAACCGCTCATTGGCCCTTCAGGCCGCCATAATGATTACAAATTGTAAATGCCGGCAATGAAAATCTACATTTTGACACACCCTCTAATTCCTTAGAATAAAGATTTAGGAACAGGAGGGCCGTACATTGGCTCATCAGGTTTGTCAGGACTAGTCGGTACAATGGGTGGGTTGCACACATCCCCACTAACGTGCAATGACAAAATCTTTGTCATAGGCTGTGAATAAATCTTTTTTGCCATGGTCGTTGTTTTAAATAATATGATCGTTAATTAACGTAGCAAAGTTAATTGTTTATTTCCTTACCACCAAATTTTTATGCCAAAGAATCAAGGTGATATAGAATCAAGGGAATCAAGGGAATCAAGGTGACTGGTTTTTAAAAACATGTCACCTTGATTCCTTCTCCCTCGATTACTCCCTCGTTTACTCCCTCATTTACTCCCTCATAGCGAGTCTTCAAGTCCATTTTGGTATTATCCTGTTGTTGGGTTACTGTACGAAGATAACTGACATTAGGAATAATCACTTTTACTATCGTGGAATACCTGTCCCCATCATTTCTATCAATCTACGATATATTTAATAGACACTTGAATGACTTTTTGTCATCATATCGGTGTAAAAATATATAAAAGACCATTACAGCATTCCTTTTGTTGAGGGCAGTTCATAATGATAGATGTCGCGGCGCACAGCCATTTTCAGGGCACGGGCAAGGGCCTTGAAGATACCTTCTATCTTGTGGTGCTCATTGGTGCCTTCTGCCTTGATGTTGAGATTCATCAGGGCGGCGTCGCTCAGGCTCTTGAAGAAATGGAGGAACATCTCCGTAGGCATGTCGCCCACATGCTCGCGGTGGAACTCGGCGTCCCACACCAACCAGGGGCGGCCGCCGAAGTCAAGGGCCACACTGCACAGGCAGTCGTCCATCGGCAGGCAGTAGCCATAGCGCTCGATGCCCCGCTTGTCGCCAAGGGCTCGGCGGATGCACTCTCCTAAGGCGATGGCGGTGTCTTCGATGGTGTGGTGCTCGTCCACGTGGAGGTCGCCTTTCACCTCTATCTTCAGGTCCATCATCCCGTGCTTGCCTATCTGCTCGAGCATGTGGTCGAAGAATCCGAGTCCGGTGTGGATGTCACAGTGCCCGCTGCCGTCGATCAGCAGGTCGATGGCGATATCGGTCTCGTGGGTCGTGCGCCTCACGCTGGCACGGCGCTCTCCTGCAAAAAGGGTCTCGGCGATGCTGTCCCATGTCACGCCCTCGTCACCCAGGATGAGGGCCTTGCAACCTAATCTCCTTGCCAGTTCACGGTCGGTCTCTCGGTCACCGATCACATAACTTCCTGCGAGGTCATAGGCGGGATTGTCGATATACTCCTTGAGCATCCCTGTCCCGGGCTTGCGGTCGGGGTGGTTGTCTTCGGGGAAATGACGGTCGATATGGATGGCGTCAAACGTCACGCCCTCACTCTCCAATGTCTGGAGGATGAAGTTGTGTACGGGCCAGAATGTGTCCTCCGGGAAGGAGTCGGTGCCCAGACCGTCTTGGTTGCTCACCATCACCAGTTTGAAGTCCAGATGCTGGCGGATGAACGACAGGTTGCGGAATACGCCAGGGGTGAAGCGGAGTTTCTCAAAGGCATCAATCTGCTCGTCGGCGGGTTCTTCGATAAGGGTGCCGTCGCGGTCGATGAACAGGATACGCTGAGGTTTGTCGGTTGGTGTGGTGGGTGCTGTCATTTTAGAAAGTCTTGGGTTGTTGTTCGTTGTCGGTTGGTGCTTCCTCGCTGATGAGAGTGGCGTGCCGCACCTCTTCTTCTTTCTCTATCGATCCATACATGAACACGGAGACCAGCAGCATATAGACGGTGAGATAGAAAAACAGGATGGTGGTCACGGCTGTGGTCGCCCCATGGAGCGGGATGAAGTAGCCGGGCATGCCCGATGGGTCGCCTTGTTGCACACCGAAGGCAGAGATGGTCTGCGCCGTCATCAGGATGAGTTGCGGCAGTGCTATCACGATGGCGATGATACCGGTGATGATGCCGGTGATGAGTGTGGTGATGAAGATGAATCCCAAGTGCCGCAGTCCTGTGGGATAGGTCTTGGGCAGGTCGAGCAGATAACTCGTATCCGGCTTCATGATGTATCGGGCACTGGCGTATGCCAAGGGGAGGGTCAGCAACAAAATCACGATGAAGCCGATAAGGCAGACGAGCCAGTTGTCAAGGAGGAAGGCGGCAGGTGTGACTCCTTGGTGACGGAACAATAGCCAGCAGCCTCCGAAGAGAATTCCTCCTATGATAAAGCCAATGACGATATCGCTGAGGAAGAGGATGAGCAGAAGCAGGATGTTCTTCTTGCCGGTCAGGCCGTTGAGCAGGCTTAAAAGTCGGCTCCATGCCCATAGGTAACATGCCAGCACACCGATGCTGGCCACGATAAAAATAGTGAGGAAAAGACCGGGTGATTGCTCGGCGAATTCTACAATTCGTGCATCGCGGAGGGTGCAGACGAGAGACAGACCTGCAAATATGCTATAAATCAGCAAAGGAAGCCAGGTGACGCGCACAATCGTCTTGAAATTGTCGCAAAACCACACATACGCGGTGTTGAGACAAGAGGAGAAACTCCTATTCTTATATAAAAATTCCTTTTCCATTTTCCAACTATGAACTATGCACTATGAACTATGAACTTTGCACTCTCCTAAACTCCGCGCAGCAGATGGCGGTGGCGATGGCCACGTTGAGGCTGTCGGCGGTAGCGCGGCCGGCGGGGTAGGGCGGGATGAGCAGACGGTGGGTGAGCCGTGATGCCATGCGGGCACTGATGCCCTTGCCCTCATTCCCCATGACGAGCAGGCCATGTGGAGTGAGTGGGGTGGAGTAGAGGTTTTCGCCGTCGAGCACTGTGCCATAGACAGGTGTACCCTCTGGCAATTGGGTGGCCAACAGGTTGAGGTCGGTATAGACCACTTCCACGCGGGCGATGCTGCCCATCGTGGCCTGCACCACTTTCGGACTGTAGGCGTCGGCGGTGTCGGGTGAGCAGTAGATGTGTTGGATGCCAAACCAGTCGGCGATGCGGATGATGGTGCCCACATTGCCGGGATCCTGCACACCATCGAGAGCAAGGCACAACTCGCTGGTGATGTGTCGGATGGCTTCCTCCATGTCCTCCTCATGGTGGGGCAGGGCAATGGTGCAAAGTTCGGGCGGATTTGCCGCTCGGCTCTGCCGCTTCGCTTGTTGAAGAATCCGACCGCAGGATTCTTCTGCTGGATTTGCATTCCGGCCGCAGGAATGTTCTGCCGGATTTGCCGCTCGGCTCTGCCGCTTCGCTTGTTGAAGAATCCGGCAGCCTTTCCCATAGCGTTTGGGAAGCGGGAAGATGCCCATCACCTGTTGGGGGTGTTGCAAGAAACTCACCCTCCGAAGTTCGTCCTCGTTGACGATGATCCATTCCTTCGTCTCGGCATCAGGATGCTGTGTTGCCCATTCCTCTGTGGCGATGAGTGTCTCTGCTGGCCCTATGGCAAGCAGGTCGCCCACCACCTTCGGACCCTCAGCCAAAAACAAACCTGTTGCTGCCCGGTGCTTCTTCTGCTCCAGTTGCCGCAACAGTTTCTGTTTGTTCTTGCTAATCATGTTGCAAAGGTAGTGCAAGGCGAGCGAAAAGCAAAACAAATAACGAAGTTTTTGATTTTGCTTTTCCGAGCCGACACCTACCTTCGACCGAAGGTCAAAGTAGTGAAAGGCGAACGCAATACAAAATGAAGCCTTTAATATCAATATCAACACAAAGATACAGAGGTACAGAGATTTTCCTTTTCCTCTGTGTCTTTGTAACTCTGTGTTGAATTTATATTTGGAAGCCGCCTCCTACCTTTGGCCTTCAATCAAAGTCATACCCCATTCGCAGTAGTAACTAACTCCCCCTCTAAGATTAGAGGGGGTCAGGGGGCGTTGATAACCAACAATCCTAAAAGAAGAGATGATTAAAAACCGCTTCGCTTCTGAAAAAGATAAAAAAACAGATTTGGATGACATTCTTCAAACGCTGATGCTCACGAAAAAACGCCAAGGCGTTCGCAAAAAGAGTAAAAAAGATTCCTCTTGGATTAATCATTTTTTGTAACTCTCATTGCCGAACAAGAAAGTTTTCATATATTTGTAACCATCCTTGTGATGTTGTCATCATCCAATAACATCAGAAGGAGAGAAAGAGTGATAAAACATCAAACAATGCTAATATATGAGAACTCAATGGCTTTATCGAATGACGGTCATCCTATGGGCTAATATGATGATCCTGTCTGTTTTTTCGGCTGTTCCTGACGACGGGGACAATTTCTATGTGTTTACCAATGGCAACACGAGAAAAGCCGTGTATTCATTGGACCAGATTGACAAACTCACCTTTGATGAGCAGTCTATGAGTGTGTGGACAAACAATGGGCGTATAGACTATGCGTACAGCAACGTTTCCCTGATGACGTTCAAGGACTTGGGCATGGTGCCGGACAGAGTGGAATCAATAGGGTCGGCAGCCCGTGACATTACCATTCATTATGACCGCACTGCAGGAATAGTATATGTGAGAGGAGAGAGACTACTTTCCGGCGTTATCATCTACGATATGCTGGGCAAACCTGTGACAAAAGTCCTCACCAAGGGAAAGGAATACCGTTGCTCTTTGGAAATTGTTCCTTCAGGTGTCTATCTCGTCAGGGTATTGGATAAGGAAACGGATACCGCAGTGAAAATCGTGAAATAAGAGAGGAGACCTTCCACTGGCTCGCAGCGCGTGATGCGTGGCGGCAGTTGGAGCTACGACGCGGGGTACTGTCGTGTTTCGGGCCGCTATAGCGGCTACCCGTCGTTCAGGTACCGCGAATCCGGATTCCGATTGGCTCAATAGTTCTTCCTATAAAAAAGAAAAAGTAATTAAAGGAGAATTCTTGATGGCCTCGGAAAGGGCGGCCTTTCCGAGGCCAACAAGAATTCGACGAAAAATACCATTCAGCATGCAAATCAAATTATTCACGCTTCCTGCATTTGACTTTGAGCAACAAGAGGAGGACATGAACAAATTTCTTTGCTCCACCGTGTCCTTCAGTTAGAACGTCATTTTCTCAGAAGAGGTCGGAATGAGTACCGGTTTGAAGGAACAGAAGTGTCAACTGCATGTCGTTCTGCTCCCACGTCATCAGCCAGTCGGGCTGAATGTGGCATTCCCATTGCCCTTCCCGGTTTCCCGACAATCGGTGTGGATGATACAGAGGAGGAAGTGTTCCTGTGGCTGCCAATATATTAATAGCATCGTAGATGAGCCTAATATCAAGTCCACGCTTTTGGCAGCGTTTCAGGTTCTTTTCGAAGCGCTTAGTGTAGCTAATTTGGTACATAGCCTAATATTTGCATAAACATGTCTTCTACACTCTCAGCGTTAGTCACCCTTCCTTCTTTGATGTCTTCCATTGCTTCTCTGTAGCCGGCGGTCTTGGTGATGTCATATTTTTTGGGCTTAGCCTCTTTTTGAACTTTCACAGAGGCAACGCCCACAAGCATTTTGCAGGCCTGTTTCACCTTTGCGACGAGTGACTCGTCGGGTACTTGTAAAATGATTGTAGCCATAGTCTTCCTGTCTGTTGGTTTGCGGCTGTAAAGATACGATAATTTTTTTATAAAAACATTATTCCTGATTAAAACCAGGCTGATGGTTTATGATCGAGCGGCTCCTATGCTGTTTGTTCCACCGTCTCTACGCGTCTTCTGTCTCATGCTGCCCAGGCTCATTGACCGGGGGCACTTCCGTTGTCTCTTCTGTTGTCTCTTCAGTCATGCCACCCTCGGCTGCCTCATCGAAATAGGACTCCAGTTCCTCCGCTGCGCTGTGGTCGGTGTTGGCCAGGTCTTTCATGATGTGGCCATGCTCGAGCAGGGTGATGCGTGAACTGATGTCGATGGTGTGCGCCAGGTTGTGGCTGCTGATGATGATCGTGGCTCCCGTCTCCTTATTATATTCTGTCAGCGTATGCTTCAAAATGGTTTGGCTCGAGGGGTCGAGGAAATTGAAGGGCTCGTCGAGGATGACCAAGTTCGGACGGGTGAGGAGCGCGGAGATGATGCCCACCTTGTGCTTGTTGCCAGCCGACAGGTCGCGGATGAGTTTCTTGTGGCCCAGGATCTCACCAGCCATCAACCGCTCATAGACAGCCAACCGTTCTTCCACCTCAGCCTTTGTCAAACCGCTCACTTTGCCGATGAACTCAAAGTACTCCTCCGGCGTGAGAAAGTCGATGAGGAACCCCTCGTCAATATAGGCACCGGTGCGGTTTTTCCACTCCTCACTCAGTGCGGGATTGATAATGCTGCCGTCCTCGTAGGTGTATTCCACGGTGCCGTTGTCTGCTTTCAGCAGGTCGAGCATCAGACGGAACAAGGTAGTCTTGCCCGCTCCGTTGTTACCTACCAATCCGATGAGTTCACCATCCTGAATGCTGTACTCATCAATATCCACGGCAACATTGTCGCCGAATGCCTTTCTCAGGCCCTTGATGCTAATCATATATTTCTTATCTAAAAGTTCCGAATATTAATTTCAACACAGAGTTACAGAGATACAGAGTTCTTTTTGCCAGTGCGCTCCGGTTTTTTCAACACAGAGTTACAGAGATACAGAGATCTTTTTTCCAGTGCGCTCCGAGTTTTTCAACACAGAGTTACAGAGGTACAGAGTTTTTTGCCAGTGCGCTCCGAGTTTTTCAACACAGAGTTACAGAGATACAGATTTTTTTTGCCAGTGTGCTCCGAGTTTTTCAACACAGAGACACAGAGATACAGAGATTTTTTTGCCAGTGTGCTCCGAGTTTTTCAACACAGAGTTACAGAGGTACAGAGTTTTTTTGCCAGTGCGCTTCGAGTTTTTCAACACAGAGACACAAAGGTACAGAGATTTTTTTGCAATTGCGCTCTAAATTTTTCAACACAGAGACACAAAGATACAGAGATTTTTTTGCAATTGCGCTCTAAATTTTTCAACACAGAGGTACAAAGAATAAAATCTCTGTATCTCTGTATCTTTGTGTTGATATTTTCATATCTCTCACCTCTCACCTCTCACTTCTTTTTACAAAGATTTAATCTCTGTATCTCTGTATCTCTGTGTTGATATTCTCATATCTCTCACCTCTCACCACTTTTTACACCAATCCCTTACCGTGGCATTGCTTGAATTTCTTGCCGCTGCCGCAGGGACATGGGTCGTTGCGACCAGGCAACTTATCCTTCTTGATGGGCTGGGTGCGCTGTGCGGCGGTGGCGCGGGTGTCGTGGCTGGCAGCAGCCTTCTGGCCCTGATCCACCATCTCGTCGCCCTTGCTCTCATTGAAACGCTGGCTGTGCTTCTCAGGAGCCGCCTCCGACAGGCGGCGCTGCTGCTGTGCCTGTTCGGGAGTCTGCTCGGGCTGATACAACTGTCCGCGGGAGAGGATCTCGGTGGTGCGGTTGTTCATCTCGTCGATCATGTCGTCGAAGAGTTTTGCACTCTCAATCTTGAAGATGACCAGCGGGTCTTTCTGCTCTATCGAGGCACTGTTCTGCACGCTGTGCTTCAACTCGTCGAGCAGACGCAGGTTCTCTTTCCAACAGTCGTCGATGATGTGCAGCATCACCACTTTCTCAAATTGCTTGACCACAGACTTGCACTCGGTGTCATAGGCCTCTTTCAGGTCGCAGGGGATGTTCATGAAACCGCGTCCGTCGGTCATCGGCACATTCACACGTTGGTAAATCTGTCCCTGCTGCTCATAGACATCCTTGATGACACTCCAGGTGAGCGCCTGCAACTTGTCCATGCGGGCCTTGAAGGCATCCATCACAGCGGTGTAGGCTTTCTCGCAGAGGGCGTCGCGGTTGGTAGAGGCCAACTCCTGCTCGGTGAAGGGGCACTCGATATAGAAGGTCTTCACAAACATGTCGCTGCAGGCATGGTAGTCACCAGAATTGTTGTTGATGATGCTCACCACACGGTCCCAGAATACGTTGGCGATGTCCATGCCGATGCGCTCACCCATCAGGGCGTGGCGGCGCTTCTCATAGATCACTTTGCGCTGCTGGTTCATCACATCATCGTATTCGAGCAGACGCTTACGGATGCCGAAGTGGTTCTCCTCCACTTTCTTCTGAGCACGCTCGATGCTATTGTTGATCATCTTGTGCTCGATACGCTCGCCGTCCTGGAAACCGAACTTGTCCATCACCTTGGCGATGCGCTCGGAGGCGAACAGACGCATGAGTTTGTCCTCAAGCGATACGTAGAATACCGAACTGCCCGGGTCGCCCTGACGGCCGGCACGACCACGCAACTGGCGGTCGACGCGGCGGCTCTCATGGCGCTCGGTGCCGATGATGGCCAGACCGCCGGCAGCCTTCACCTCTGGGGTGAGTTTGATATCGGTACCACGACCGGCCATGTTGGTGGCGATGGTCACGGCGCCCAGCATACATTCTTTCTTGTTCCCGTTTTGGTCAATTACCTCACCGGGAGTGCTGCGGCCTGCCTGAGCCACGATGTCGGCCTCACGCTGGTGCAACTTGGCGTTGAGCACGTTGTGGGGGATATTGCGCATCTTGAGCATGCGGGAGAGCAACTCGGAGATGTCGACGGAGGTGGTACCCACAAGGGTGGGGCGACCAGACTCGCGCATGGCGACAATCTCGTCGATGACAGCCTTGTATTTCTCGCGCTGGGTCTTGTAGACGCGGTCGTTCATATCATTACGTGCCACGGGCTTGTTGGTGGGAATCTCCACCACGTCGAGTTTGTAGATATCCCAGAACTCACCGGCCTCGGTGATGGCGGTACCGGTCATACCTGCCAACTTGTGGTACATGCGGAAGTAGTTCTGGAGGGTGATGGTGGCATAGGTCTGTGTGGCTGCCTCCACCTTTACGTGCTCTTTGGCTTCCACGGCCTGATGCAGACCGTCGCTCCAGCGGCGGCCTTCCATGATACGGCCGGTCTGCTCGTCGACAATCTTCACCTCGCCGTCCATGATCACATACTCCTCATCCTTGTTGAACATGGTGTAGGCTTTCAGCAATTGCTGCAGGGTATGCACGCGCTCGCTTTGGGTGGCATAGTGGGCCATATACTCGTCTTTCAGTTTCAGACGCTCTTCGGCACTCAGGTCGTGGCGGTTCTCAAGGGCTGACATCTGTCCGGTGATGTCGGGCAGCACAAAGAGGTCCTTGTCGTCCACCTTCTGGGCCAGCCATTCCACACCTTTGTCGGTGAGGTCAACGGAGTTGATCTTCTCGTCGACAACGAAGTAGAGGGGAGCCACTGCCTCAGGCATGCGCTTGTTGTTGTTCTGCATATACTCTTCCTCGGTGGAGAGCATGCCGGCCTTGATGCCTTCCTCGGAGAGGTATTTGATGAGGGCCTTGTTCTTGGGAAGGGCCTTGAAGGAGCGGAAGAGGCTGAGGAAGCCCTCTGCCACCATCTTGCTGTCGTTGGTCTCGGTGCCCTTGGTGATCTTCTGACGGGCCTCGGCAAGCAACTCACCGGCCAGGCGGCGCTGCACGTTGACCAACTGCTCCACGAGGGGCTGATATTCCTCGAACATCTGGTCGTCGCCGCGCTCCACAGGACCGGAAATAATCAGCGGGGTACGGGCATCATCGATGAGCACGGAGTCAACCTCGTCGACAATGGCGTAGTTGTGGGCGCGCTGCACGAGGTCGGCGGGCGAGATGGCCATGTTGTCGCGGAGGTAGTCGAAACCGAACTCATTGTTGGTACCGAAAGTGATGTCGGCCTGATAGGCCTTGCGGCGCTCGGGGGAGTTGGGGCGGTGCTTGTCGATGCAGTCGACCGAAAGGCCGTTGAACTCGTAGAGAGGTCCCATCCACTCGGAGTCACGCTTGGCGAGGTAATCGTTCACTGTCACCACGTGGACACCGTTGCCGGTAAGGGCGTTGAGGAACACGGGGAGGGTGGCGACGAGGGTCTTTCCCTCACCAGTGGCCATCTCGGCAATCTTGCCCTGATGGAGCACGGCACCACCGAAGAGTTGCACGTCGTAGTGTACCATGTCCCACACCATGTCGTTGCCGCCGGCCATCCAGTGGTTGTGGTAAACGGCCTTGTCGTCCCTGATCTCCACAAAGTCGCGGGTGGCGGCCAACTCGCGGTCGAAGTCGTTGGCGGTAACGATGACCTCCTCGTTCTCGGCAAAGCGGCGGGCGGTTTCCTTGACGATGCTGAAAGCCACGGGAAGCACCTCGTCGAGGGCCTTCTCGTAGATCTCAAGTATCTCTTTCTCTATCTTATCTACCTGGTCGAAAATGACCTTGCGCTCATCGATGGGGGTGTCCTCTATCTTCGCTTTCAGTTCGTCTACCTGGGCACGCTCAGCCTTGGCGGAGTCCTGCACGTAGCGCTTGATTTCCTGGGTACGGGCACGCAGGGCATCATTGTCCAGGGCCTGAATCTCAGGATAGGCGGCTTTCACCTTTTCCACGATGGGTTGTATCAGCTTCATGTCACGTGAAGACTTGTTGCCGAATACGGATTGTAAAAAGTCTAAAAATCCCATTACTTTATCTTGTTGTTATTTTTTCGAATAATCGTGCAAAATTACGAATTTTATTTCAATCTACCAATTTTCAATCTTCAATCTACTAATTTTCAATCTTCAATCTACTAATTTTCAATCTTCAATCTTCAATTTTCAATCTCTTAGTTCGGGCGGATTTGCAATCCGACCGCCTATTAATATCAGCATTTGCAATGCGGAAAACATACCCTTATCCCTCATTTTTTTCATCCTTCATCCAGAAAAATGCCTGTAAATCTCTTCCTAGCAAAGACAGTGCCAAAATGAGCATGCCCTCGGCATAATGCTGGAAGAAACTGCCAATGAAGAACAAAATGAGGAGTCCCAACGACCATTTCCACCACCAATGGCGCTTGTGCCGGATGGCGGCGCGGACTACGGGGATAGCGAATATCAAGGGTATAGGATTGAAAAGCAGGATCTGCAGGTTGAGACTTACTGTGGGATGTTGCGAGAAAATCATCGCTGTCAGCAACAACCCGGCCAAACCGCATGCCACCATCAGCAACAGGTCATAGCCCCAAAAGATGCGGTGCCGCCGCCATTCGATCCATGTGACGAGCAGGGTGATGGCCAGGAGAATCAGGGCACACACCCAGGGGCGGAGTGGAAATCCTTTTTCTGTGATCTGCAGACCGGCTGGTACCACTGTCTCTGTGCGCAGCACCAATGGCCGCACGCTGTCACCAACGATGGTGGCGCTGGCGAAGTCCTTCATCAAGTTGTCGGGCAGGAACTGCCTCTCCTCACGCGTCGTCTTTTTGTCTGCGCCCACTCCGAGCAGGATGTCGTTGCCGAAGCGTGCCCAGGGCGAATCTTCGTTCCAGTCGTGTACCATGCTGCGGAAGGTGGCGCTGCTGTCGGCCGCACTGGTGAACTTCACCTCGCCGTCAATATGGGAGAGGAGCATGTCGCGGGCACGGGTGGTGCAGTTGTCGTGGAAATAATTGTAACGGTAAATGGGGTTGCGGCTGTTGGCTTCCAGCGCCTGGAGGATGCGCACCTTCTCCTCGTGGGTCAGGTTGAGCACTTGTTCGGTGACACTGCTGCCTCGCTCCCGATACTCCATCTCGAAATACCGGAAAGGGACTGAACCCATGCTGTAGTCGGTGAGCCCGAACACGAATCGCAGAACAAAATGGGGTTGGTTGAAGTCAAACAGTCCGTAGTTGACGGCGATATCACTGCCCGACGCCTTGTCATGCACGCGGATGGCGGTATGGCCGTACAGACTGTACACCTCGGAATGGGGTGAACAGGTGAGCAGACTGATTTCCAAGGAGTCCGTGGGAAGAGGGGCCGCTACAAGTGCAGAATCCGTTGGCTGAGCATTGGCAGAGTGGGACACGAAGAGGGCAATGAGTGCCCACAACAGTGAGAAAAAACGTTTTTTGCCTATCATGCCGCGAAGTTAGCGCAATCCTGACGCAATACAAAACAAAACCATCTTTTTTTGCTTTTTTGTCGCTAAAAACTTGTCGGAACGATTATTTTTGCTATATTTGCAAAATATTATAAAAAACACTAGTCTTACAATATTATAATACATGAAAATCGGTTTGTTTATCCCCTGTTACGTAGATGCCGTATATCCCGAAGTGGGTGTGGCAACCTACAAATTGCTGAAGCATTTGGGACTGGATGTCACGTATCCGCTCAACCAGACGTGCTGCGGACAGCCCATGGCCAATGCGGGCTTTGAGAAAATGGCCGTGCCACTTGCAGAGAAGTTCGAGGACATGTTCAAGGAGTTTGATTATGTCGTCGCACCTTCCGTGAGTTGCACTGCTTTTGTCAAGATCAACTATCCCCGTTTGCTCGAAGGCAAGCAAAAGTGTGTGACCGCTGAGAAAGCAATCGACGTCATCGCATTCCTCCACGATGTGGTGAAGGTGAAAAGTCTTCCGGGAGAGTTCCCACATAAGGTGAGCCTCCATAATTCATGCCACGGTGTAAGGGAATTGGGACTGAGTTCACCCAGTGAGATGCACGTGGACAAGTTCAATAAAATCAAAGACTTGCTTGAACTCAAGAAGGGTATCACCGTGGTGGAACCCGAGCGCCCCGATGAGTGCTGCGGATTTGGCGGGATGTTCTCCGTGGAGGAGACAGCCGTGTCGGCACAGATGGGAGCGGAGAAAGTGAAAAGGCACATCGACACAGGAGCGGAGTATGTCACCGGGCCTGATTGTTCCTGTCTCATGCACATGTCCGGAGTCGCCAAAAAACGCGGCATGGACATTCAGTTTAAACATGCAGTAGAAATTTTAGCAGCAGGACTATGAGCACACCACATTCAAAAGCAGCAAAGGAGTTCTTGAAGAACCAAAAATATGCCAGTTGGCATGATGCCACATTCTGGTCGGTGCGCACCAAGCGCGACAACATGGCACTCGGACTCGACGAGTGGGAGCAGTTGCGTGACAAGGCTTCGGCCATCAAGCGTCACACCGTGTCACACCTCGATGAATACCTCGAACAGTTCGCCACCAATGCGGAGAAAAACGGATGTATCGTCCACTGGGCGAAGGATGCCGCTGAGTTCAATGAGATTGTGCTGGGCATCCTGCGCGAGCATAAGGTGAAGAAAATCGTCAAGAGCAAGAGCATGCTCACCGAGGAGTGTGAGATGAACCCCTTTTTGGAGAAAAACGGCATCGAGGTGGTGGAGACCGACCTCGGCGAGCGCATCATCCAACTCAAGGGGCAGGCTCCCAGCCATATCGTGATGCCGGCCATCCACCTCAACCATGACGATGTGGGTGAACTTTTCGAGGAAAAACTTGGCACGGAGAAAGGTAATCACGACCCCACATACCTCACCTATATGGCTCGTCTGAGTCTCCGCAATGAGTTCCTTACAGCCGATGCGGGCATGACAGGCGCCAATTTCGGAATTGCTGAGACGGGCGACATCGTGGTGTGTACCAACGAGGGAAATGCCGATATGAGCACCTCTTGCCCCAAACTGCACATCGCTGCCATGGGATTGGAGAAAGTCATACCCAACTATGACTGTCTGGCTGTATTCCAGCGCATGCTCTGCCGTGCAGGTACCGGACAGCCCACCACCACGTTCACCAGCCACTTCAGGAAAGCCAGACCTACGGCACAGAAGATGCACATCATCCTGGTGGACAACGGCCGCAGCGAATGGGTGGGCAACCCTGAGCACTGGGAGACACTCAAGTGCATTAGGTGCGGCTCATGTATGAACACCTGCCCGGTATACCGGCGCAGTGGTGGCTATTCCTATACTTATTTCATCCCGGGACCGGTGGGCATCAACCTCGGTATGCTGCGCGACAAGCAGAAGCACAGCGGCAATGTCTCGGCATGCACCCTCTGCCTCAGTTGCCAGACGGTATGTCCCGTCAAAGTCGACCTCGGCGACCAAATCTACAAGTGGAGGCAGCAACTCGATGATTTCGGAACTGCCAACCCCGACAAGAAACGCATGTGCAAGGGCATGAAGATGCTCTTCGGAAGCAGTGGAATGTACAACACCGCGATGAAATTCGCACCCATGGCCAACTGGGTGCCGTCATTCCTCATGGAGTGCGGGCTCAATCCCTGGGCCGACGGTCACAAGATGATGCGATTCCCACGCTACTCGTTCCAGGAACTGTGGAAAAAAGGAAAAGTCAAGTGAGTATATATTTTTAAATTCAATATTGAACCAGCCCTCTTCCCCTCCTTTGGAGGGGGTAGGGGAGGTTCCCAAAAACCTCAAATCCATGAGCAAGAAAGAAGATATACTGTCAAAATACAGAAGCAACGTCAGGGAAAAATACGACATGCCCCGTCTGGATGACATCAAGGGCATCACCTATCCCGACCCACTCGTGCAGTTCATCTCGATGACTGAGAACGTGGGTGGTAAGGTCATCGAACTGGAACCCGGAAAGGATATCAATGAACTCATCCGCGAACTCTATCCTGATGCCAAGGAAATAGCCAGCAACTTGCCAGAGATCACCATTGCCACGCGCAATCCTGATACCATCGGTTCGCCGCAGGCTCTCAACGGCACTGACGTGGGGGTCATCAGGGGAATGTTCGGCGTGGCAGAGAATGCATGCGTCTGGATTCCGCAGGCCATGGTGGAAAAAGCCGTGTGCTTTATCTCAGAGAATCTCATCATCCTGCTGAAGAAGACAGAGATTGTCAACAACATGCACGAGGCATACAAGCGCATCGAGTTCAATGACTATGGTTACGGCACCTTCATCAGCGGTCCGTCCAAGACAGCGGATATCGCGCAGGTGCTCGTCATGGGAGCGCAGGCTGCCCGTAGTGCTACTGTCGTTCTTATCCCATAACTCCCAAACTCCCAAACTCCCAAACTCCTATACTCCTATACTCCTATACTCCTAAACTCCTAAACTTCATGAATATCAAAGTAAACGGAAAATCCATTGTCATTTTCAAGGGCGCGACAGCCCGGGATGCACTCCTGCGTTATTTCGCAAGGTGCGACATTGACAGAAGACACGCCAAAGATGCTGTCATCTATGACAAATGGGGCCATACCATCAGTCCTGACTCCCCCTTGACCAACAATCAGGAAATCACTTTCTCAACATCTGAAAAGGATGAATGATGGTATCTTCTGTGTGAAAGGGTAGGGACGCGATGTATCGCGTCCGCCATTCTTCCTAAATCATATGTCTAAACTCCTAAACTCCCAAACTCCTAAACTCCCAAACTTCTAAACTCCCAAACTTCTAAACTTCTAAACTTCTAAACTCCCAAACTTCTAAACTCCTAAACTCCTAAACTTCTAAACTCCTAAAAAATGCGCAACCTCCTTCTCTCATGCCTTTTGATGCTCACGGCACTGACATTTGCCACGGCGCAGACCCGTGAACTGCACATCCTCTCTGTCAACGACATGCATGCCACCCTCGACCACATGCCCATGCTGGCAGCCATCGCCGACAGCCTGCGTGAAATCGACAAACAGACACTCGTCTTTTCGGCGGGCGATAACCGTACAGGTGACCCGGTCAATGACCTTTATCCCATACCGACATATCCCATGACGGCACTGATGAACCTCATCGGATTTGACGCCACGGCGCTCGGCAACCATGAGTTCGACAGCGGACAGAAGGGACTGTCAAAGGTCATCACCACCTCCAACTTCCCCTATCTCTGTGCCAATATGAAGGCGGAGGCGGATTTGGGTATCCAGACGGAACCCTATCACATCTATGTCATCGACGGCATCAGAATCGGTGTGCTTGGCGTGGTGCAGTTAGGGGCGAGAGGATTGCCCGATTCACATCCCGATAACTTGAAAGGACTATCCTTCACACCACCCGAGGAGGTCATACCGAAATATGAGTGGCTCCGCGACAAGGTGGATATCTATATCCTGCTATCACATGTGGGATTTGAGGATGATGTGGCACTGGCTGAGAAATTCCCCTATTTCGACCTCATCATCGGCGGACATACACATACCCAACTCAAAGGGGGCGAACTGCACAACGGGGTGCTCATCACCCAGAATGAGAACAAACTCAAACTGGCTACCTACATCACGCTCAACGTGGTGGATGGCAAACTGGTGGGAAAAACGGCCAAGAACATCGATGTGAAAGGATATGGAAAGAAGAACGAGGTGGCGGTGGCGATGGTGAAATTCTTTGCTTCCAACCCAGAGTTCAAACGGGTGCTTACCACGGCGGAACGCGACTTCACCAATGTCGAGCAACTGGGAAGTCTCATGTGCGACGCGCTGAGGGAAATGACAGGGGCAGACATCGCACTGCAGAACGGCGGAGGTGTGAGAATGGCGAAAAAGAAAGCAGGACCATTTACTGTGAATGATGTGCTGCGCCTGGATCCTTTTGGAAACCAATGCATTGAGATGGAGGTCACTGGTGAGGAATTCAGGCAGATGTATATTTCGTGTTTCACCAACGACAGCCACGACCCGCCATTGGTGTCGGGAGTGCGGTGTGAACTCCTGGCTGATACCCTGAAGCGTGTGGTAAAGGATGTGCGCATTTACACGCCGGACGGCAAAAAACTGAAGAAAAACAAAATCTACAAAGTGGTCTGCAACAGTTATGTGGCCGCCATCTGCGATGCTCCCCGCAAAGATCAGGGGCACAGCATCGGCAAGCGTTGCTCTGACCTCCTCATCCATTTCCTCGATGGCCACGACCCCATCGACTATCATGACGTGAAAAGGTTGGAGATAATACATTCTCCAAGCAAGTAGTCAAGCGACTTACGCAATCCTTTACGCAACAGATGGACAAAAAACAGTGAAATAATTTCGCTGTTCACCAAAAATGCCGTATTTTTGTGCGTGAAAAGACAGACAACAAAAACAATTCATCAAAAAACAAACCTTTAAAAGAATGGCAAAAGTTATCACATTGGGCGAGATCATGCTCCGACTCTCGTCACCGGGACAGAAGAGATTCATTCAGAGCGACTATTTCGACGTGGTTTACGGCGGAGGCGAGGCCAACGTGGCTGTGAGTGCCGCCAACTACGGACATGAGGCTTACTTCGTGACAAAACTCCCGAAACACGAGATCGGACAGTGCGCAGTCAATGCTTTGCGCCGCTTCGGTGTTAAAACTGATTATATCGCACGTGGTGGTGACCGCGTGGGCATCTATTTCTTGGAGACTGGTGCTTCCATGCGCCCTTCCAAGGTGATTTACGACAGGGCCAAGAGTGCCATCGCTGAGGCTGAGCCAAGCGACTTCGATTTCGACCAGATCATGGAGGGGGCCCAGTGGTTCCACTGGAGTGGCATCACACCTGCCATCAGCGACAAGGCTGCAGAACTCACCAGACTGGCTTGCGAGGCTGCCAAGAGGCATGGCGTGACCGTGAGCGTCGACCTCAATTTCCGCAAGAAACTGTGGACCACAGAGAAAGCACAGAGCATCATGAAACCGCTGATGAAGTATGTCGATGTCTGCATCGGCAATGAGGAGGATGCCCAACTCTGCCTCGGATTCAAGCCGGAGGCTGACGTGGAAGGCGGAAAGACGGATGCTGAGGGCTACTATGGCATTTTTAAGGGAATGATGGAGACCTTCGGATTCAAATATGTGGTCAGCACACTCCGTGAGTCGTTCTCTGCCTCTCACAACGGATGGAAGGCTCTTATCTACAACGGCAAGGACTTCTACCAGAGCAAGCGCTACGACATCCAACCCATCATCGACCGCGTGGGTGGTGGTGACTCTTTCTCCGGTGGCCTCATCCACGGACTGCTTACCTATCCTGATGACCAGGGAAAGGCTCTTGAGTTTGCTGTGGCTGCTTCTGCACTCAAACACACCATTCCTGGCGATTTCAACCTCGTATCACGCGAGGAGGTGGAGAACCTCGCCGGTGGCGATGCCTCAGGCCGCGTACAGAGATAATGCAAATCATTGTAAATGAGATATAAGTAGTTCGGAAAAAATGGCAAAATTCAATAAAGTACAAGTGATTACCGCCATGCGCGAGACAGGCATGGTGCCAGTGTTCTATAACAGCGACCCCGAGGTGGTGAAGAATGTCGTCAAGGCATGCTATGACGGTGGCGTGAGAGTCTTTGAGTTCACCAACCGTGGCGATTTCGCACACGAGGTGTTCGCAGAGGTCAACAAATGGGTCATTGCCAACTGCCCGGAGATGATTATGGGTGTTGGTACCGTGGTGGATCCCGCTACTGCAGCCCTGTATCTGCAGTTGGGTGCCAACTTCATCGTAGGTCCCAACTTCAATCCCGCTATCTGTGAGGTGTGCAACCGCCGCCTCGTCCCCTATAGCCCGGGTTGTGGCTCTGTAAGCGAGATCAACAACGCCCAGGCCTTGGGATGCGATGTGACCAAGGTATTCCCCGCAGGAAATGTCGGCGGTCCCTCGTTTGTCAAGAATGTCATGGCTCCCCTGCGCTGGTCGAACATCATGGTCACAGGAGGTGTGTCGCCCGACGAGGAGAACCTCACCAACTGGATCAAGGCCGGCGTGCTGTGCGTGGGCATGGGTTCCAAACTCTTCCCCAAAGAGGTGGTGGCTGCCAAAAACTGGAAAGCCATCTCTGACAAATGTGAGGAGGCTCTTGGCTATATAGCCAAAGCACGCGGGTAATCCTGCAGATACTAAACAGAGATAAGTACCGTCGGGTCGAGATGCCTGGCGGTACTTTGTTCAACTTTCAGCAGTTGGACGTTATTTTGAAAGATGAAGAGTTGTCGTATGTGTCGTTTGTCTGGCCTGTTGGTGCTGTGGGGCATCTTGATGGCCATGTCGGCCTGCTCCGTGTCTGACGGGGAAAAGGTTGACAAACTCAACCGTGTGGCATACGATTTCAGATACCGCAACCTTGATTCCACACTCTATTATGCCAACGAAGCCATCAGGGCCGCGGGACGATATGACGGCGGACTGGCCGAGGCGTACAACAACAAGGCTTTCGTAAGCATCGCACGGATGCAATATGAGTTGGCGGCACTCCAACTCGACACCGTGCTCAATATAACAGACAATCAGGTGGAACTGCTTATTGCCGATGTCCAAAGGATGAGACTTTGCCAAAGACAATCGCGCAACAAGGACTTCTACACCTACCGCGAGAGTGCCACACTCAGACTCAAGCGCATCGAGGAAGAAGAAAGCACCCTCAATGAACATCAACTCGACCGAATGATTTATGCTCGGTCGGAACTCGACATCGTCACTTCCACCTATTATTATTATGTGGGCCTCGAGCAACAGTCGGTGGAGGCGATGGCGAAAATTGACCCCTACGGGAAAATTCTCTCCGACAACAGCCAACTGCTCAACTATCTGTATAATGTGGGTGCTGGCGGCATCATCACAGAAGGTACACAGGAGGAGATCAACCAGACGGAAATGGAGTATCTCTTCAAATGCTATGACCTTGCAGTCGAGTACAACTTCCCGTTCTGGGTGGCCAACTCACTACAGGCAATGAGTGAGCACCTGCAGGAACCAACACTCAGACAAAGGTTGCTCAACGACAACTATCCGGTCATACGCAACATCAATGTCGATGACATGCCCGACAGTTTGCTCGCAGGAAACCTCGCTCAGCGTTCGCTGGACATTTTTTTGGAATATGGGGATGTATATCAGACGGCGGGCAGTTACCGAACCCTCGCACAATGCTATTGGTATATTGGCGACTACAATTCATCGCTCGACTGTCTTTATGCAGCCCTGCACAACGACTCTGCCATCTATAAGGCTCCCGACCTCGTGGCTTCCATCCAGGAGCAACTCAGCGTATCGTATGCCGCTCTCAACAACAAGGAGGAGACCAACAGCAACAGACGTGACTATATCGCCATTCAGGACCGTACACGACAGGACCTGTATCTGGAGTCTCGTGCCGAGCAACTCGACACTGCCGTGAAACAACTCAATGTCATGATCGTGGCCATCATCATCGCTATGGCTCTCGCTGTGGCGGCTCTCTTTTTCTTCACCTATCTGAAGCGGAGAGACGACCGGCGCAATCCGGCTGATGAACTGCTGCAACCCTTGGAGGAATGGAAAAAGGAAAACCAACAAAGGTTGGAGCAACTCAATGAGCGCTATGAGGAGACCATGGAGAAAATGGCGGTCTGCGAACTGCATATTGACAACAACAAACGACTCAATCTGGAGCAAAGAGCCAAAGTCTCTCTTGCGAACATGGTGACGCCTTACCTCGACCGCATCCTCCTCGAAATCAGAAAACTCAACTCTGCCAACGAGGATGAGAAACGCAGGGAAGAACGATATGCCTATGTGGCTGAACTCACCGACCGCATTATGCAATACAACGATATCCTCACACAGTGGATTCAGTTGAGGAAGGGTGAACTGAGCCTCCACATTGAGAGTTTTCCCTTGCAGGCGCTTTTCGATATCGTGGCGCACAGCAGAAGGGGATTCCAGATGAAGGGCATCGAACTGGCAGTGAAACCTTCTGAACAATGGGTGAAGGCCGACCGCACCCTGACACTCTTTATGATCAACACCCTCGCCGACAATGCGCGCAAGTTTACCGCTGAGGGTGGAAGCGTGACCGTCTATGCCGACGACTCAGACAAATATGTGGAGGTGAGTGTGGAGGATACGGGCATCGGAATGACCGAGGAACAGATGGAGGATGCTTTCAGGGTGGAGAAAAAAAGTTTCCCCGAGGAAGGAGGCGACAGCAATACACCAAACACCCCCTCCCGCGAGCATGGACATGGCTTCGGACTGGTCAACTGCAAGGGCATCATCGAGAAATACAAGAAAATCAGTTCGCTCTTCAGCGTCTGCAGCATAGGGGTGGACAGTACCCCGGGCAAGGGAAGCCGTTTCTATTTCCGGCTGCCAAAAGGGGTGAGGAAAACGATGATGGTGCTCGCACTGATGATATGCGCAGCGACAGGTGCCCATGCCAATGCCCAGACCGACAGTTTGCTGGCACAGGCTGGCAGATACACATCGTTGGTGTCGAAATGCAATGAGGAGGACCGCTACAAGGAGGCAATCAGTTATGCTGATTCTGCCATCGTTGCTTTCAACAAGGCTTATAGGCTGATGGTGCCCAACGGATCGGACACCTTGGTGCTGCAGAGCAGCAAGTCTGTGCTCCAGTCTGAGATTTTCTGGTATCATGACAGACTGCCCGTTGATTTCAATGCCATACGCACCATGCGTAATGATGTGGCGGTGGCTGCACTGGCTCTCCATGAATGGGCTGTCTACAGATATAATAATAAGGTATACACCCAACTGTATAAGGAGATGTCGGCGGACAGCACGCTTGAGGAGTATTGCCGCACAATGCAGAAGTCGAAGGCAAACAAATATATGGCCATCGTGATTCTTATCATCCTGTCCCTCCTCATCTTCATGGCATATTTCCTTCTTTATTACAGGCATCAGGTCAACTATCGGTTCTGCTTGGACCGGGTGAAGGCTATGAATGATGTGCTGAGGGGAGAGGCTGACGATGAGCGGAAACTGTCGGAGATTGAACGGCTTGCCGGCGGAGGACGGAATGTGGGTGGAAAGGAGCGAAAAGCAACGGCATATGATGATGAGAGACTGCCACAGCAGTTGCAGGCCATCGCCGATGAACTCATCACCACCCTCCAGGAAAGCATTGAGGTCAGGCACAGAAGGTTGGCTGACATCGACCTCGCCGAGGATGAGGTGAAGAGGTGTGAGTTTGAGAACGACAAACTGCATGTATGCAATAGCGTGCTCGACAACTGCCTTAGCACATTGAAGCATGAAACCATGTATTATCCTTCAAGAATAAGAATGCTCATCGACAAGAGGGACGAACAACTTCAGAGTGTCTCCGAACTGGCGGATTATTACAAGGAACTGTATTCCATCCTCAGTCTTCAGGCTATGAGGCAGATGGAGAGCGTGCCTCCAGAGTGTGTGCCGGTGAAAATAGGACAGTTGTTGCCGGCAATGGCTCATCATCAATTGGCCGAGGTGGCTATCCTTGGCGACAGGCAGATGTTGAGATACCTGTTCGGCTTGCTGGCGAAACAGGGTGGGGGAGCGTCTCCCGACATGGTGGTCAGCGAGAGCGGAAATCGGTATGTGACCTTCCGCCTGTCTTACCCAAAGATGAAACTGACCGATGAGGAATGTCACGAACTGTTCAATCCTTCATTGGGAAACCTGCCTTTCCTGCTCTGCCGACAAATCGTCAGGGACATAGGTGATGCCACCAATGCGAGGGGATGTGGCATCAGGGCAGAGAACAACCAGGAAGGAATCACTGAACTGGTCGTTACACTGGTCAAGGCCAGGAACATGGCTGCATAATTCAAGATCATCAATTATTCACAATACAAACCATGGAACAATTTAAAATCATCATCGTAGAGGATGTGGCCCTGGAACTGAAAGGCACCGAGGGCATTATCCGCAATGACATTCCGGAAGCGCAGATCATCGGTACTGCCAACAATGAGATGACCTATTGGAAACTCATCAAACAGCAGTTGCCTGACCTCGTCTTGCTCGACCTCGGACTGGGTGGCTCTACCACCGTGGGGGTGGAAATATGCCGCCAGACAAAGGAACTGTACCCCAAAGTCAAGGTGCTGATCTTCACAGGTGAAATCCTCAATGAGAAATTATGGGTGGATGTCTTGGATGCCGGTGCTGACGGCATCATCCTCAAGAGCGGAGAACTGCTTACAAGGGGAGATGTGTTCAGCGTCATGAGCGGAAAACAACTGGTGTTCAATCAGCCCATTTTGGAGAAAATCGTAGAAAGGTTCAAGTACAGCGTAGGCAGCCAACTCATGAGGCAGGAGGCGCTTGTCAATTATGAGATTGACGAATATGATGAACGATTCCTCAGACATCTCGCACTTGGCTATACCAAAGAGCAAATCACCAATCTGAGAGGCATGCCGTTCGGAGTGAAGAGCCTGGAGAAAAGACAGAACGAACTGGTGCAGAAACTATTCCCTAATGGCAACAGCGGATATGGTGTCAACGCCACAAGACTGGTGGTGAGGGCCCTCGAACTCAGAATCTTGGATATTGACAACCTAATGCCTGATGAGGATTAAGAACCTCAGGAACATTCTCAACTGGGTGGTGCTGGTCATTCCGGCGATGCAGGTGCTGCTCTTTCTGGTGTCGTGGCTCATCAATGCCGCCTTGCCTGAGTCACAGGTGAGGTCGTTGTTGGGAAGCGAGGGCATCAGATGGTTCTTTGGTTCTTTTGTCGACAATGTGGCTGCGCCACCAATCGTATGGATCTTGGTGGCGGCCATCGCATACGGAGCAACAAGGGAGTCGGGCATCCTGGAGGCTATCCGGATGAGGAGCGATGAAAGGCGCTACAGACAAACCTTTGCCCTGCGCATCGTGGCCATCACTACTGTGCTGCTGTTGTTGGTATTGGCTTTCCTTACCTTGATGCCGCATGCCGCACTGCTCAGTGCGACAGGACAACTTTTTCCAAGCAGTTTCAGCAGAAGTTGCATTCCTGCCATTGCCTTCTGTATCATAGTGGATGCGGTCATTTATGGGATCCTGGCGGGAAAACTGAGGTCTCTCGATGATGTGGTGGCGGCTCTCACAAGGGGCATTGCCAGTGCCGCACCACTTATCCTGCTCTATGTCCTCGGAGCAGAACTTGCCGCCTCATGTGCCTATGTCTTCCATCTATGATGGCCTGCTAGTATTCTAGTCTTCCTAGTTTCCCTAGTTATCCTAGTTCATCTAGCCCATCTAGTTCATCTAGCCCATCTAGCCCGTAACTACTCAGTCTTTTTGTAAATAGCCAAAATCCCCCTTCAGATGGCTGTTGGATGTCGTTAATAATTCCTAAATGACATCCGCATAAATGTGACTCCAAAGGCATCCTCGACCTTTGGGTTTGATGCAACAAATTGG
>JAEEGL016756446.1_pt1 | contig 24217 bp, 18 predicted proteins | sample 9134231 | NCBI WGS metagenome assembly JAEEGL01 (sample SAMN16246548, study PRJNA631951) | gut metagenome | biome: gut microbiome; feature: rumen; material: fiber-attached | host: Bos | place: Iran: Karaj | collected 2018-10
CACCTGCTCTCGTAACTCTTATAAGACCGCTTCTAAGAAGCGTATCTGTAATATCTTCACGTTTACCCGAAGGGCAGATAAGACCTGCCGTCTGAAGATAATTCTTACTCTCGATAAGCGTACTTACGATCTTATTCTGAGGAAGGCACTTAACAAGGACATTGCACATCATGGGCGACAGCTCAAGCTTACTGTCGGATGAGATTATCACGCTGCATCCGCGCTTCTTAATAACATCCTCGGATGCCGCATCATCCTTGCCGACGAAGCCCTTAAGGCGGGCCGTGTAACTTACAAGCGTATCTCTCGCTCTTATGCCGATCTCATCGGATGTATGCTTACTTACCTTCTCCTCAAGAACCGGAGCAAACCTCTTAGCGAAGTCGCGCGCTTTATTCATGTCATCGGTATCGATGTAGATGACCTGGCAGGAACTGCAAAGAAGCTGCTTGGTATCCGCAATATGTTCTGCGAGCTTCTCAAGTTCCTCTTCGACATCACTTACATTATCGAGGTCAGATATATAGCAGAAACCGAGCTTTTGTCCCCACTCTATAAGCTTCACTCCCGTAGGCGCCATCTTCCTTATCGCATCTATCGCGAAGTCACTTCCCCACACGCTTATGCCGTTCGCAAGCTCGGCCATTTTCTGCATGCCGCGGACATCGGAAGAAGGCGTGTCGAACACATAGATATAGTCCTTAAGTTCCGGCTCGTACTCGATGAGCTTCATGATGAGTTTCAAAGACAAACCGTCGTCTGCTGACGGAAGCTTCAGTATATTGATATTGCCTGCAAGAAGACCCTCCGCAAGCGAGTACGCGGGAAGGAAATCCATGTTGCCCGCAGAGATGTGAAGGAGTACTCCGAGGGGCATGAGCTTCACCTTAATTCTCGAGAAACCTTCGGTTTGCTCCGTGGTGTATTCCTCACGCTTTCCGAGCTCATTTTCCACCTTGGCATTAAGGTGCTCACGCGAAAGCAATGCTGCTGCCTGCATCTTATACGTCGCCACCACATCTTCGGGGAAACTTGTAAGCAGTTCGTCGAACTTTCCTGCTACCGTGTCCTCACGAAGCTTGTCTATGGCATCTATAACAACATCACACGACAAAGGATCTTTCCTGAGCGTCTCGGGAATAGTTCTCTTGAGCTCCTCGAGAAGTCTGCTCTGCTCCGAGGACTCGTAAAGCACCCCACCGAAAAGGATCATTCTCCCACCCCCTTCAAGATATCGGCAGCACCCGCCGCACACGTCTTTATATCATCAGGAGCAACTCTTCCTATAATCTCGAAGTAAGGCGCTTCTATACCGCACCTGCACTTCGATCCGTCGTGAAGGATTCCTAAGTCATCTGTCATTATGGAAAGAACCGGCGTTGCCGTAAGAAGCGGCGTCACGAGATTCATGAGACCTATCTGGTCGTAAGGCAAAGGCTCAAGTGTGTCCGCATCTCTTATGATCACGCGGCTATATACAGGCACATGGAAGTTGTGATTCTTGCAGTGCGTGTAGAGGATCTGGTGCTCGACTGCGCCGTAGTATTCGACGATATTCTCCTCATCAATTCCGAGTACTTTCTTCGCAAGTTTATAGAATGTCTTCTTATCGACAGCTTCCTTATAGAACTGCTTCCAACCGCCTCCGAGAAGGATCATCGAATGCTTGGGAAGAACTACGTTTATCCCCTTGTCATCAAGCATCTGAAGAAGGAAGAATGTGTATGCGGGAAAGCCCATAAATCGTACGGGAATCTTACCCTTGCTGTACTTAACAACAGCATCCATAATGCCTTCGAAGTCAGGCTTATAAGCGCCGTCAGAATACTTAAGGATATACTTGCGGCTTATCGCGGGAGCAAGAAGAGTCGTGAGGAAAGCCGTCCTTGCGATAGCCGTCTTGTTGCTTCTGTGCATCTTGTAACCCATGACGATATATCTGCACGGCCGAAGCGAGAGAACGCCGTGGTAACGGGACATGTTAAGTGCCATCTTAAGATCAGACCACAAGCCTCCGAGATCGAATCTTATCGTACTGAAGTTGCCGCTCGTACCCGAAGAAGTCGCAGATGCTATATACGCACCGGATCTCATGTCATGACGCTTAAGAAACATCGTAGGAATAATGGGAAGATCTGAAGGTGACTTAATGTCATCTTCGGACTTAATGCCCAGTCCTTCCGATATCTTCTTATAGTCATCACAGTGACCCATAAGATAAGACCAGTTTTCCTTGCATGCCGACAGGAACAGCTCATCACTGTTCCTGTCGTACGGGTCTTTACTGCTGAATAACTTTCTTCGAAGTTTCATACAGCAGTATTATCTCATATTCCTTATTCCTCTGTAAGAATCTTCACAGGCTCAAGCCTTGAGATGCTGCCGGCACTGATAAGAGCTGTTACTATAGCGCAGGTCAGAATGATCACTGCCGTAAGAACATACCAGATAGGATCTGTTACGCAGTTGCTCTGGCAGATTCCGAATGCCTTAAGGCCTACCAGAATCGCATCGTCGTTGAAAGCTATGTGCAGCAACGAACCTGCGATTATTCCGATTACGATCGTCGGAAGGTTGCTCATTAGAATTCTTCTTACGAGCTCGCCTGATGTGTAGCCAAGTGCTTTCGATACACCGATGTCTGTTCTCTCGCGGATGATCTGCGCACGTGTCAGAAGCATCTGTGTGAGTATAACTACGAAGCATGTAGCAATGGTAAAGACAATGCAGATAACTTCCATCGACATGGTCAATGTATTGATGGTTGATCCGACAAGATCCTCTACAAGTGTAATCTGATAATCAGGATAGAGTGCTTCCCAATCCTTCTTAAGCCCCTTAGCCAGAGAAGAGTCGTTAAGATATACAAGTATATTCTGATATTCATAATCCGGATTGATTCTGTATACGCCTGCTTCAGACATAAGAGCCTTGTTGCCCATGTTGTTGATCTTCTGATCGATACCGCATACCGTATAAGGAACGGATGAACCGTCCGCAGCAGTTACATTAACGATATCGCCGATATGCGCATTAAGATTGCCGGCTTCCACTGTCGTAAGAACGATCTCATTGGGGGTCTGTGGAACATGTCCTTCGATGATATATTCATCCTCAAGAATTGTTGTATCAGAGTAAACATCAATTCCCAATGAAGTGGAGTTATCAAGATACGTTACTTCCATGGAAGAAAGCGTTGTCCAAGTGTTAACCTTCCTGACATCCTCACGAGACTCCAAAAATCCCATAAGCTCAGGATCAGATCCGGGGACAGAAATCTGTAGATCCGATTGCTCGAATCCTATAATCTTTGACATTGATGAAGTATCGAGCGCCCAGTTCTGATACAGCGTGAATCCCAGACATGTTGAGAATGTAAGAACTGCTACGATGAAGCAGATAAACAAACTCTTCTTAGGAGCGCCGAAGATGCTCTTGCCGGAGAGAGCCAGGCTTAAAGGAAGACGGCTATTCTCGAGATTAAAGTGGTTCTTCTTGAAGTTGTGTGAAGAGATTCCGCTTCTTAAAGCCTCGAGCACAGTGATCCTCTTATAACTTGATGTAGCGATCAAAGCTCCGATAAGAACCGTGAAAGGAACGCCTGCGGCTGTTGAGATGAGTGCAGGAATTGAGACACCTGAGAATCCTGACAATCCCATCAGGATACCGGACAAAGAATTAAGTACCGGTGAAGATAGAAGTCCCACACCGACAGCAGCCGCTGTCGCGAATACTCCGATGATCATCTGCTCCGTAACACATGCCAGGCGAAGTTCTTTGGCAGTATAGCCCGTAGCCTGAAGAAGACCTATATTCTGAGTATTAAGCTCGATGAAGTTCTTGATGGAGAAGTGCATGATGATAACAGTCAATGCGACAAGAACTACCGTGAATACCAGAACTATGGAGCATGCGATATTAACCATTGCAGTAACTGCCACATTTATAGTTGCACGGTCAACAGTAATGATCTCCACACCGTCTCCGAATGCCCTCTGAACAGCAAGATCATACTCGTGAAGATCAGTTCCTTCTTCAATCTCACAGTAAGCAGCAGAGTAGACAAGTGAAGGATCTATAGCTGCCTTCATATTCTCGAACACATCATGACTTACAAGGGCATATGTTCCGGAAAGACACATCTGGTTAGCGAAGTAAAGGTTCTCGGCATATCCTACAACCTTGAACTCATAATCGTGATTATTGACTATGATGTGATACTCAGAACCCACAGGGATCTCCACAGAATACATATACGGGATAACAATCTCATCATCCTGAAGGTCAATAAACTCCTCAGAGTATGCATTGAGATATGTAGGATCAGACGAGTCGTTTATGTAGAAAGTAATCGACGATGCATCTTCTGAAGTCTGATCACCCTGGTAGTGATCGGCGGCGATTCCTATCATCTCGAATACATCACATCTTGCCGTACCGTCAATACCATCGATAGTCTCCTGCATATCGTCCTGTGTAACCTGGGTCGAGTATGCGACCAGATCGGAAATATGATAATTCTCATCACATTCATTGATCGCATTTGTTCCGCTCATCATAAGCGACAGGCTCGAGAACAGCAGAAGTGCTGCTACGAAGATAAGTGCGAAGAGCGTCGCTGCCTCACCCTTATGCTTCTTGATATTATTCTTTGCTATAAAGATTAACTTACCCATTATTACCACCCCATATCAGAAAGGAATGCACGGAGTTGCTGGTGACGCTCCTTGTTGACGCCGTCGTAACGTGAGAGTGTGATCTCATCGCAGATGACGCCGTCTCTTAAGTAGAGGATCCTGTTCCCTCTCTCAGCTGCAGCGATCGTGTGCGTTACCATAACGATGCTCTGGCATCTGTTGTTCATGTCTGTAAGAACATCAAGAACAGCCTCTGTGTTCTGTGAATTAAGAGCACCTGTAGGCTCATCTGCGAAGAGGATCTCCGGCTCGTTGATAACGGATCTTACGAGAGCTACTCTCTGCTTCTCACCGCCCGAGAGCTGGTTCGGGAACTTGTTGTAACACTTCTCATCGAGGCCTACCTGATTAAGAAGCTCCTTCGCTCTTGCTGCGATCGCCTTGCGGTCACGTGTCTTAAGAAGTCCGCTTACGATGATGTTGTCGAGAACGCTCATCGTGTCGTTCAAGTAGTTCTGCTGGAAAACAAAACCGCAGTGCTTTCTTCTGAACTTGGCGAGCTTATCGTTGCTGTACTTAGAGATCTCCTCGTTACCGTAGAGGATTGCTCCGAGACTCGGACGATCCATGCCGGAGAGTGAATACAGAAGTGTGCTCTTACCTGCACCGGAGTCTCCCATGATCACCGTGAAGTCTCCCTTTCTTATCTCGAGGTTCAGATTCTTCAGCACGTGCTGCTGAACGCTCTCGTTAGAAAATGTTTTACAAAGGTCTGTAGCTTTAAGAACTGTAGTTGTCATTGTTTTAACTCCCTTACTTGTTTTGTCAGAATTCTTACACTGCCATTCTACGGCTGCCTCGGGAAGAATACTTTACGCGAACCTTGTTCAATTCTTAACTGATTCTTACATGTGCTATACTCGAATCATGAATTACAACTGCCTTATCATTGACGACGAGATAGAGCTTTCCAAGATGACACAGGAATACTTCGAGATGTTCGAGGTCTCCTGCGCTGTCGTTTCCACCGCGGATGAATGCCTCGAGTTTCTTAAGGAGAACACGGCTGACGTGTTCTTACTCGACATTAACTTAGGCAACGAGAGCGGCTTCACTTTATGTAAGACACTGCGCGAAAAGTACGACACACCCATACTCTTCATCTCCGCCCGCCAGAGCGATGACGACGTCCTCGTGGCACTTAACATCGGCGGCGACGACTACATCAAGAAGCCGTACACATTAAGCGTGCTCCTCGCGAAGGTTAAGGTGCAGCTTAAGCGTGTCGAAGCCCTAAAGAAGCTCGGTGCCTCCGCGGCTCCCGTTGAAGCCTCAGAAGAAGCGTTTACACTCGACCCCGCTACCATGAGCTGCCATGTTGATGGCAGGACCGTGCAGCTTAAGGCAAAGGAATTCGCACTCCTGTCGTGCCTGTACTCGCACAAGGACACGATAGTTACCAAGGAGCAGCTTTTCGCTGAGGTGTGGGGCGATGCCTTCTACACGGACAGCACACTTAACGTGCACATAAGAAGGCTGCGCGAGAAACTCGAGAACGACCCCAACAACCCCGAGTACATCAAGACAGTCTGGGGCACGGGCTATATCCTGGAGACCGCCCGATGAAGATAAAGGTCATCGCGATCTTTTATACGCTTCTTGTGCTGGGCTGCGGCCTTTACTTCTGGAACAGGATCCAAAACAAGTCCACGTTCGAGCTCGACATGCTCGACCTCAACACGAAGACCGACGCTGTCAGTACCCGCCTCAATGAAGGCGAAGACCGCGACGCGCTCGAGGCAGAATACAACTGCGAGATCATACTGGTCAGCGACGACGATTATGTGTCTCTCAATAACGTTTATATTAAAGAAGGTTATTCCGTATTTGACTACCGCGTGAACGATGCCATCGAGGGCAAGATTGCGTTCAATGCGCGTGCCGCGGAATTCGCGGCGGTCACTCACGAGCAGGAGACGGTATTCTTCATCACCGTTGGCTCCGCTTATGCGCTCGGTCTCATTCTGCTGTTTATTATCTGGTACTTTTATATAAGGCCTTTCGACAAGCTCAAGGTGTTCGCAGCCAACGTCTCCAAAGGCAATCTCGATGTACCTCTTAACATGACGAGACATAATTATTTCGGCGCGTTCACGGAGTCGTTCGACCGCATGAGAGAAGAGCTGAAGCTGTCGAATGAGCGCGAGGCTGCTGCGAACAGAAGCAAGCAGGAATTGGTTGCCGAATTATCTCACGACATCAAGACTCCGGTCGCGACGATCAAGGCGACGTGCGAGGTAATGGAGCTTAAGTATAAGGACGGCGACGTCAGGGAGAAAGTCGATGTCATCAAGTCCAAGGCAACTTCCGTAGAGCATCTGATCGACAACATGTTCAAGGCGACTCTCGAGGATCTCGATGAACTTAAGGTCAACCCGCGCGAGGAGAGTTCTCTCATCATCGATGAGATCCTTGATGACCTTCGTTTCTACGGCGAAGTCCAAAGGCTCAACAGCGTTCCCGAATGCCTTATCATGGCTGACAGATTGAGGCTCGAACAGGTCATCGACAACATCGCAGGCAACTCGTTCAAGTATGCGGGAACGCCTCTTGAGGTCGAATATAAAGCAGACGATAAGAATGTCCATGTCATCATCTCCGACCGCGGTCCGGGCGTACCCGAAGAGGAACTCATGATGCTCACGAGCAAGTTCTACAGAGGAAGTGCTGCTTCCGAATCAGGCAAGGACGGAAGCGGACTCGGACTTTACCTCGCATCGAGATTCATGGAGAAAATGGGCGGAGGACTCGAGATACATAACCGCGAAGGACGCGGATTGACGGTAGAGATAGTTATCGGAAAAGTGTAAAATATATTTATCTTTTCCCGAGGGAGGCTGCTCACCATGAAGTACATCGAATTCGGTAAGAACAACAAAGAGCTTTCCACTGTCATTCTCGGCATGATGAGGATCAGCTCCCTGTCTCCCAAAGAGACGGAGTACCTTATAGAGACCGCCCTAGACTCGGGGATCAACGCATTCGACCTCGCCGACTGTTATGCCGACGGTCTGTGCGAGAAGATCGTGGGCAAGGTCCTAAGCAACCGTCCCGACTTAAGAGACAAGATGTGGATCCAGTCCAAGTGCGGCATCAGACGCGAGGACGGACTTAAGTATTTTGATTTCTCGAAGGAGCACATCAAGGAGTCCATCGACGGCATCCTTACTCGCCTTAATACCGACCATATCGACTCACTTCTTCTGCACCGTCCCGACACTCTCATGGAGACTGACGAGATCAACGAGGCAATCGAAGAAGCAGTCAGCTGCGGCAAGGTTATCGACTTCGGCGTATCCAACATGAACCCCATGATGATCGAGCTTCTTATGCGCGACGTCAGGGAAAGAGTCTGCGTCAACCAGATCCAGCTCTCCGCCGCATTCACGCCCTCCATCGACGCGGGCCTTCACGTGAACATGAGTTCCGACGCCGGCATCGAGAGAGACGGCAGCATACTCGAATACTGCAAGCTGAACAACATCGTCATCCAGGCATGGTCTGTACTTCAGTACGGATTCTTCGAGGGCGTCTTCATCGGCAATGCGAAATACGCCGAGCTCAACAAAGTCCTCGACCGCATCGCCAAGGAGCAGAACGTCACGTCCTCCGCGGTAGCGATCGCATGGGTCCTCCGCTACCCTCACAAGATCCAGGCGGTCATCGGCACCACCCAGCCTAAGCGCGTCCAGGAGATGGCGTTAAGCCCTGAGGTTACATTAACAAGGAAACAGTGGTACGAGATCTATCAGGCTGCAGGCAACACGCTGCCTTGAGCCTCTCTTAAGCTCTCGTCAATCCTTCAGCGACATCACATAGATCTGACACGGGTTCGCCTCGTCCCACAGCAGCGGGAACACCTCGAACTCCTTGAAGCCGCAGCTTAAATAAAAGCGGTTCGTGATATCGTAGTCTTCGTACACACCCATCTTCACGGTCTTAACCTGCATGAACGAGTACCCCTCGTCTGCCGCCGTCTTCTTCGCCTGCTCGAAAAGCTGACGTCCGATTCCATGACGGTGATAATCCTTAAGCACCCCCATTACCGCGAGCTCGATCGTATCCTTACCCGTCGGCTTCAGGCACAGGAAACCCGCATATTCATCACCCTCTTTATCCGCGATGAATATCTGGTCTGCACTTTCCCTTATATACTGCTCGCGGCTCTCATCAACCTCGAACCAGTCATGCAAAGCTTCAAGTATCTTTCTTGCTATTACAGGCTTTATCGCCTTATCTGTTATTACTTCGATCATTTACAGATCCTTCCTCATGAATATGTCAGCATATGGGTTGTCGTTAAATCTCTCGGTCCGAACGAACCCCGTCTTCTCATATAACTTAAGTGCATCTTTGTAGATGGACATGGAATCGAGCACGATTGCTTTGCAGCCTAGTTTCCTCGCGTCGTCTATCGCTTGATCGATAAGTCTCGTCCCAAGTCCCCTGCCCCTGTAATCCGGGTCAAGGTAGAGAGCCTTTAATTCCACCGTGGCATCGTCGATCTTCTTAAGGCCGACAGTTCCGATTACTCTGTCTTCTTCGATCAGGCATTTGAAGGCGACAAAGTTACTTCTTATATCATTGTAGAAGCTGTGCCTGCCGGCCGGCTCAAAAGCCTTCCCAAGCCCGCGGAAACATTCATCAGTAAAACTGAATACGCCGTCTTTAAGATCATCTGTATAGTCAACGATATCCATTCACTTATCCCATCTTGTCCGCCTATTGAGCGAATTATGTGCCAATCGCTACGCCCTCGAGCGGACTTGCGCCTTTAGTATGAGAGCAACATCTGCTCCCGAGCGGACTTACGCAGCCCCGTTTGTTCTGAGAGCGGCAAACACTCCCGAACGGACTTACGCAGACGCTCCGCGTCGAGTACGTAGTGAGGGTGTTTGCCGTGAACATGGCACCTCCAACAGGAATCGAACCCGTACCAGCAGTACCGGAAACTGCTGTTCTATCCATTAAACTATGGAGGCATTTCCACATGAAATTATAACACACCAGCCCATAACAAAAGGCCGCTCCGAAGAGCGGCCTTTAATCAATCAACTCAACACCAGATCACTTAGCGACTGCTGCGGGCTCCTCTGTATTGTTAACAGGAGTAACCTCAGCGGGTGTCTCAGATGCCATCTCAGCTGCTGCCTTGGCATCGAGCTTAGCCTTCTCAGCTGCGAGCTCTTCAGCCTTCTGTGCCTCAGCTGCTGCAGCCTCTGCTGCGGCCTTAGCCTCTTCTTCGAGCTTACGAGCTGCTGCCATAGCCTCTTCAAACTTCTTAGCTGCAGCTTCTGCCTTCTCTCTAGCCTTGGCAGCGGCAATCTTAGCCTCTTCCTCAGCCTTCTCGGCAGCGATCCTGTGATCCTCTTCAGCTTTCTTCTGGTTAGCAATATCGAATGCTTCCTGAGCCTTCTTAGTTGCTGCCTTAGCCTCTTCAGCCTTCTGTGCTGTTGTCTTGGCAAACTCCTCAGCATGTGTAGCGGAATTCTTTGCTTCCTGCTCGAACTCCTCAGCTGCCTTACGAGCCTTAATCTCAGCATCAACTACAGACATAACAGCATCATGCTCAGTCTTCTTCTGATTAGCGATCTTGATAGCTTCCTGAGCCTTGGCGATTGCTTCCTCAGCCTTCTTCTGAGCCTCCGCAGCCTCAGCTTCAGCCTTCTGTGCTGTCTCGAAAGCAGCTGCATATGCGTCCTGAACGCCCTTAGCCTTCTTAGTTGCTTCAGCCTCGGACTTCATTGCTGCTTCTCGAACTTCGCCTGACTTCTTAACTGCGAGTCTTGCTTCCTCTGCCTTGGATGCTGCATTCTCAGCTTCCTTAACAGCGCGCTCCTCACGGCTTATTGCCTGATCGAGCTCGAGCTTAGCCTTCTCTGCTGCGATAGTAGCAGGTGACTTGTTAGCAGTATGAATAGGCTTTACCGCAGTCTCTGTCTGACTAGATCCGCTGTTAGCAGCCTGCGCCTGCGCGCGATTGATAGATGCTGACGGCGGACGCTTGATAGGTGCCTTAAGACCAACGGGAGGCTTTCTCTCGCCGTTCTCTTCGGGCTTCTTATCTTCCTCGTTCTTGTTGCCGGAAGCCTTACGTGACTCCTCCATCGCCTTACGTGCTTCGATCTGAGCCTTAGCTGCAGCAGCACGCTCTCTGGCATACGAAGCTGCCGGAGAATCTATCTTCGATGTATTACTGCCCTTAGAATTACTGGAACTTCCGGGTCTGCTGCCGGAAACCTCTCCCGCCGTTGACAGCTCAACAGCAGGGTTATTGTTCCCTTCGTTCTTGCCCTTTATAACATCAAAAAAGCCAGCCATGATTTCCACCCCACCATAACATTACAAAAATAAAATCTAACTGATATATAGATTATACTTTGTAAACAAATTATTTCAAGCCTGTTGCTTAATTATATACAGATTGACAATAACCACATGGTGATTTTTGTGCTATTAGAGGTCGTAATACATCTGGTATTCCATCGGAGTGGGCATCGCGACGTGCTTCTTGAGGTCCTCTCGCTTATTCTTGATCCAGAGGTCAATGAGCTCCTGCGGGAACACTCCGCCTTCCGTGAGGAACGCGTGGTCCTTTTCGAGAGCCTTGAGAGCGGAGCCAAGTGACTTCGGCAGGCCCTTTATCTTCTTCTTGTCCTCCTCAGACAGCTCGAAAAGATTGAAGTCGTACGGGCCGTAGCCTTCCTTCTCGGGGGCGATCTTGTTCTTGATGCCGTCGAGGCCCGCCATGAGGATGGCCGCATAGCAGTAGTACGGGTTGCATGTGGCATCGGGGTTACGAAGCTCGAAGCGCTTCTTGTCGGGGGTCTTCGCGTAAGCCGGGATACGGATGACGGCAGACCTGTTCGCGGTGGCGTAGCCGATCGTTACCGGAGCCTCGAAGCCCGGAAGCAGCCTCTTATATGAATTAGTAGAAGGATTGGAGAATGCGCATATCGCGGGGACATGACGCAGAACGCCGCCTATAAAGTGCAAAGCCGTCTCGGAAAGGCCGGAATAACCGTTCTCATCGTAGAATACGGGCTTTCCCTCCTTGAACATAAGCATATGGACATGCATGCCGGAGCCCGCCTCGCCGTAGATTGGCTTAGGCATGAAGGTCGCGGTCTTGCCCTCCATTACCGCTTCGTTCTTGATGATGTACTTTGTGAGCATGGTCTTGTCTGCCATGTTGGTCATGGAATCAAACTCGACCTCGATCTCCATCTGCCCGGGACCGCCGACCTCGTGATGGTGGTAGCGGACCTGAATGCCCTGCTTCTCCATCTCCATGGTAACTCGGGATCTGTAGTCGTATCCTATATCCTGAGGGGGCGCGATGTGATAACCGCCCTGGTGAGGTGTCTGGAAACCGCTTCCGCCATACTCGGCACTGCCCGTGTTCCAGAAAGCCTCTTCCCCGTCTACAGAGAAGGACGCACACTGCGGCTTGTTCTCGAATCTGGCCTCATCGAATACATAGAACTCGAACTCGGGTCCGAGCAGGAACGTGTCGGCAACACCGAGCTCCTTCATGTATTCTTCGGCACGCTTACTTACGTTTCTGGGCTCCTGGTTGAAAGGAGTGTTGTCATCCTTGCCGATGACTCTGACATCACCGATCATGGCGAGAGTCGCGATCTCACAGAAGGGATCGATCTGGGCACTTGAGAGATCAGGAATGAATACCATGTCGCTCTTCTCGACGGGAGCGAAACCATAGTTACTTCCGTCGAATCCGATGCCCGCGGTCATCGTGTCTTCTGAGAATCTGTCTGCCGGAATCGTGAGGTGATGCCACCTGCCGTTGATGTCGATCATACGGAAATCGATCATCTTGATGTCGTTTTCGACAACGAATTTCTTAACGTCTTTTACCGTCTTAAGCATAATATAGTCCTCCCCTGTTGGACGTTTATATATTTATGATAACATTAACCCTTGTTTATCAATATGTTCAGGATATCTATCGCGTCGGATGCCGTGCGGCTCCTGTCCTTATCCTTCGGTTTGTAGTGAAGATACGGCTTACCCTGCGCGCAGAAGAGGATCCTTCCCTGATACTCGGGGCGGCCGAGAAGTATGCTTACAGTCTCGAAGTCAGCCTTACGGTCGGAAGCAAAATACAGAAGCACACCCGTCTCTTTGATGCAGACTTTCTCGAAGCCGGCAAGACCTGCGAGAGCTTTGATGAGCGCGACGCTCGCGAGGAACTCGACCTGCTTGGGAGGCTGGCCGTAACGGTCGGTAAGTTCATCGATGATATCATCCGCATCCTTCTGCGAACCGATGGTGCCGATGCGTCTGTATGCCGCCATACGCAATGCCTCGTCTTCGATATATGAAGACGGGATGTAAGAATCGAAGTCGATCTCGACATTGACCTGAAGCGGGATCGTAAACTCCGTATCTCCCGTCTCATTAAGATGCTTGATCTCCTCGTCGAGCATCCTGCAGTAAAGTTCGTAACCGATGACATCCATCTGGCCGTGCTGCTCCGCGCCGAGAAGGTTACCCGCTCCTCTTACCTCGAGGTCACGAAGTGCGATCTTAACGCCGGAGCCGAGCTCCGTGAATTCGCGGATGGCCATGAGACGCTTGCGCGCATCCGACGACATATCCTTGTCGGGAAGGTATGTGATATATGCGTAAGCCTGGCGGTCGGATCTTCCGACTCGTCCCTTGATCTGATACAGCTGCGACAGGCCGAAGCCGTCCGCCTTCTCGACTATCATCGTATTAACGTTAGGCATATCAACACCCGACTCGATGATCGTCGTGCACACTAAGATATCCGCCTCGCCCTTGATGAAGGACTCGACGATCTTCTCCATCTGATGCTCACTCATCTTGCCGTGCGCATAGACGACCTTAACTCCCGGCATTATCTCCTTAAGATGTGCCGCGACTGTATCGATATCTCCGGTCTTGTTATGAAGCCAGAATATCTGGCCTCCTCTTGATATCTCGCGAATACATGCCTGTACGCAGATCTCCTCGTCGTATTCCATTACGTATGTCTGAACGGGACGGCGGTTAAGCGGCGCCTCCGACAACATCGAGATATCGCGGATACCGGACATCGACATGTGAAGCGTTCTCGGGATCGGCGTCGCAGTCAGAGTAAGCACGTCGATATTCGCCCTCATCGCCTTGATCTTCTCTTTGTGATTGACGCCGAATCTTTGCTCCTCATCGACGACAAGAAGTCCGAGCTTATTCGGCACGACATCGTCCGACAGTATCCTGTGCGTTCCAATTACGACGTCGGCCTTGCCTTCCTTGATGTCCTGAAGATTCTGCTTAAGAATATTCGCGGGCACGAACCTCGACAGCAGCACCACCCTTAGAGGAAATGCACCGAGGCGCTCCCTGAAGTTATCGTAATGCTGCTGGGCAAGAAGTGTAGTCGGCGCGAGCATGAAAGCCTGCCTGCCGTTCATGACGCACTTGAATATCGCGCGAAAAGCTACTTCCGTCTTTCCAAAACCGACATCGCCGCACAACAGTCTGTCCATCGGGATGACGGACTCCATATCCTTCTTTATATCCTTGATAGCCTCGATCTGATCCGAGGTCTCCTCGTAAGGAAAACTCTCCTCGAATTCTTTCTGGTACGAATCGTCAGGCCCGCATGCGAAGCCCTTGTTGGCACGTCTTACCGCATAGAGCTTAACGAGGTCGAAAGCCAGTTTCTTAACAGACGATCTTGCTCTCTCGACATTCTTCTTCCACTCCTGAGAATCGAGGCTCGACAGCTTCGGCTGCTTGCCTCCGGGACCCACGTACTTGGAAAGTTTATCGATCTTATCAACAGGAAGATAAATGACTGCATTCTTCGCGTAGTTGATCTTGAGGTAGTCCTGTGAGGACTTGCCCATCTTAAGATTTACGATGCCCTCGTAAAGACCGATACCGTGAACGTCGTGAACAACATAATCTCCCGGAGCGACATCACCGAAGAAGGTGATGCGCGCACCGCCACTCTTCTTCTGAACGTGCTTCTTCTCGCTTCCGAAGATCTCCTGCTCACCTATAAGGACGAGTTCCGCCGCAGGATACTCGAAGCCTGACGGCAGAGCCTTGCTTATGACGTTGATATCGATGCCGCCCTCGAGCATCCTCTGTCTGAACGAGTCGCATCTGGATGTACCCGTGATCATGAAGACGATCTCGGATGAGTATGTGCCGGCACCATTCTTTATGTAGTTGATCAGACTGTCATCGTGACCGACCCAGTTGTCAGTCGACATACCGGGACAGCTTATAGTCTGTCCGCCCGGAAGTCCGCTCATCGATGACTTAAGACAAGCGAGTGTGACAGTTCCATGAAACGAATCGAGTGCCTTCATCGCATCTGGTGCTTTGAAGACAGAATCGTAAGCACATGACGGCGCCTGACCTAGTTCATATGCACTCTTGATCCTCGCAGCGAAGTCTGCGGTATATCCGTCCATGCGGCTTCTTGCTTCAGAGAACTCATCGACGAAGAGCATCATGCGGTTAGGGTCAATGTACTCGATCACATTATGTGCTGAAGGATTGATGACGCCGATCCATCTGGCAAGAGCCGATATCCTCATGCCCTGCCTGATCGCCTCCGAGTCAGCCTGACTGTATCTCTCGAGCACCTCGCCCACAGATCTTTGTGAACTTGCATTCATCTTGTTGATATCGGAAGCTGCCGCATGGATCATGTCGGAGCTTATCTTGTTTCTTTGTTCTTCCGTAAACGTGTACAGGAACGCAGGACAGATTATGACTTTCTTCAAGCCTTCGATCGACCTTTGGTCGTCGGGGTTAAATGTCTTTAACTGATCTATCTCATCATCAAAGAAGCTGATTCTTACAGGCTGGTCCATGTCCGGCGGGAACACGTCGATGACGTCTCCTCTTGCCGAGAACTCGCCCTGTCCCGATACCATTCCTACTCTCTCGTAACCTCTTAGAGAAAGGTCCGAGATCAGCTTGACCGGGTCGTATGCTTTTCCTAATGTCAGCGTGATGAACTTCTTTCTAAACTCATCCGCGGAAGGCATCTTGTTAAGAAGTGCCGGGGCGCAGATCACAGCCGCGTCGAGATCGCAGTTGACGATTTTCGCGATGACGCCTGTCCTGTCGCTTTCATTCTCGTGTGAAGATGCCACGGCAGATACGAGGGAGAGTTCCGCGGGCTTCAGCACGGGCACGTCGGATCCGGTGAACGGAGCCATGCCTCCTATGAGTGCTTTCGCGCGGGTGACGTCGGAGACGATGACGGCAGGTTTCTTGCCGTACTTATAAGCGAGGGCCGCGATGACGTAGCCTTTCTGTTGCTCACAAAGTCCCGTTATATTAACGGGACCTCCCTGACGCGCAGCCTGCTCCATGGCAGACATCAAAGTCTTATCCAGACTTATCTTATCGAGTAATTCTTTAATCTCTTTTGCCATTGACGATGTCCTCGCAGGCCTTGCAGCCCTCCTCGAAAGAATCGTACATCTTCTGCCTTAAGTCCTTCGGTATATCCTGCAGCACAAACGTGATAAGATCTGTCGTCTCCGGCACGGGTCCCGTTCCTATCCTCACGCGCGGAAACTCCTGCGTACCGAGATGCTGGATGACAGACTTCATGCCGTTGTGCGTACCCGCACTGCCCTTGGCTCTCACACGTATCGTTCCTGCTTCGATATCAATGTCGTCGTACACGATTATGATGTGGGACGGCTCTATCTTGTAATACGCCGCGAAAGGCCCGACAGCCTGCCCCGAGTTGTTCATGAAAGTATTCGGCTTCATCAGGAACACGTCGTGTCCGCCTATCTTACCCTTGCCGAAAAGCGCATGAAACTGCGTCCTGTCCACGCGGATACCGTTCCTCTCGGCAAGCATGTCGACAGCTAAGAATCCGCAGTTATGCCAGTTGTATGCATACTTGTTCCCGGGGTTGCCGAGACCCACAATAAGCCATGAACAGGACATGAGAGATTACAGCTCCGAACGACGTGTGTCGAGTTTGATGTAGTTGGCTCCGCGGAGTCTGTTCTTCCTCGCAACCCAGTCTTCCTTGATCTTCTGCTCAGATCTCGCGATACCGAGACTCAAAGCGGGAACATCCTTGTTGATCGTCGAACCTGCAGCGATGTAGCTGTCGTGTCCGAGAACGACGGAAGCGAGAATGTTGGAGTTACCTCCGATAAATACGTTATCCTCGATCGTACATCCGACCTTCTCAACACCGTCGAAGTTACAGGTTACCGTTCCGCAACCGAAGTTAACGTTCTTACCTACCTTCGAGTCACCGATATATGTGAGGTGTCTTGCTCTTGTGTACTCATCGATCTCGGAACTCTTGATCTCGACGTAAGCACCGATCGTTACATGATCCTTGATAAGCGATCCGGGTCTGATGTGAGAGAACGGTCCGATACGGCAGTCAGCTCCGATAATAGACTCGGAACAGATCGAGGAATCGATCGTAGTTCCGTCTCCGACCTGTACTCCGTCGAGTCTCGTATTCTCACCGATGATACAGTCCTCACCGATGATGGTGTTGCCCATGAGTCTTGTTCCAGGAAGGATGATCGTATCCATTCCGATCTCTACTGCAGAGTGGATCCATGTTGTATCTTCATCAACGATCTCAACACCGTTCATCATGTGCTTACGAAGGATCCTCTTGTTGATGATCTTAGATGCCTGCATGAGCTGGTATCTGTCATTAACGCCGAGTGTATCTTCAAAATCACAGATTACAGATCCTACTGTTCCACCGTCACTGATGAGGATGCCGATCGTATCTGTAAGGTAGTATTCCTTCTGCGCATTCTGTGCTGAAAGTCTGCCGAGAGCAGAAAGAAGAAGTGATGTCTTGAACACATACATTGAGGAGTTGATCTCTCTTATCTTGAGCTCATCCTCATTGCAGTCTCTGTGCTCTACAATCCTCAATACGTTGCCGTTCTCATCTCTTACAACTCTTCCGTATCCTGTCGGATCATCTGCACTTGCAGTGATAACAACTGCAGCAAAATCACCCTGCTCCATCTTGGCCAGAGCCTTGCCGATCGTCGCTGCACTTACCATCGGACAGTCGCCGGGAAGAACGATTACATATCCGCCTCTTCCCTCGAGGAAAGGCTCAGCCTGCATGACTGCGTGACCGGTACCTAAGCGCTGCTCCTGGAACACATAAGCGACACCTTCACCGAGTACGTTTCTTATCTCTTCCTGCTTCTCGCCGACGATGTAAACCTGCTCTTCACATCCTGCTTCACAGAGCGCATCATAGACCCACTTAACGATAGGCTTACCTGCTACCTGATGAACTACTTTGGAGTGAGCAGACTTCATCCTCTTACCATCGCCTGCCGCCATTACTACTGCACATATATCCATATAGCATGTATCTTCTTTCAAAATGTTTTTGTTCACTAATTATAACAAAGATGGAAACGTTGTAGTGTATAATAAGTAAAAATCTATTGAGGAGAAACGACATGATCGCTATTCTTTTGGCAGCTGGTTACGCCACAAGACTATACCCTCTTACGAAGGACAAACCGAAGTCACTTCTTCCTTTGGGAAGCCGTCTTATAATCGACTACATCATGGACTCTGTTGACGTCATCCCCGGCTTAACGAAAGTAGCCCTTGTTACCAACAGCAAGTTCTATCCCGCATTCAGTGAATGGGCTGATGAGCAGGACAGAAACGGCAAGGCTCCGATCGTCGTACTCGATGACGGAACTACTGACGACTCCAACAAGAGAGGTGCCATCGGAGACATCATCTACACGATAGATACACTTGGTATTGATGAGGATATCTGCATCCTCGCAGGCGACAATATTTTCACGTACAGCATCGAGCACATGTATGACTTCTTCAAGGAGAAGAATGCTCCTACTTTGATCGCTATCACGGTTCCCGAGATCGAGCAGAGAAGAAAGCTCGCTGTAGCTGTGCTTGATGAAGACGGACGCGTTATCGACATGGCAGAGAAGCCGCAGGAGCCTAAGAGCGACTGCTGCATTTATGCAACTTATTTCTATGGTAAAGAGATCATTCCTATGTTCAAGGAATACATCGCCGAAGGCGGTTCACCGGATGCTCCGGGCAATTTCCCTTCATGGCTCTATAAGAAGATCCCTGTCTATGCTTTCAAGGGTGACGGTTCATGCATCGACATCGGTACCGTCGAGAACTACGAGAAGACTTGCAAAGAATATGAAGACAGATAACAGATTCTTCAAACTGGCATGTGTATTGATAGCAGGTTCCGCTCTCATCAGCGGAACTTCTTCTTGTGCGAAGCAGGACACTGTGGAGACCGTCATCGAGATGACTGCTGCGGCAACTCCCACACCGTCCCCTGAACCTACTCCTTCGCCTACTCCGTCTCCGACGCCCTCACCTACTCCCGTCCCGACTCCGGTGCCAGAGTATGTTGAACCTCAGTTCGAAGAGACATGGTATAACGGCTTCGTTGATGCAAGATCAGTGCGCGCACAGATCGTAGATAATCCCACCGACATCGCAGTGCTCGTAAACAAGTACTACGCACTTCCGCTGGACTATGTACCACCGGATCTTGTAGATGCTCCTCACTCTATGAATCAACAGATCAGAGCTGAAGCATGCGACGCATGGATCGCGATGTATGACGCTTGCGTCGAAGCGACAGGTCAGGGTTTATTCCTCGTGTCCGGTTACAGAGATGCGAATATCCAGCAGTATCTGTTCGACCGTTCAACTAATCTTAGAGGCATCACTTTCTCTGTTCGTAAGAATGCTATCCCGGGTCGTTCTGAGCACCAGCTCGGACTCGCTCTTGATATCACTCCTGAGGGTCAGTATGAGATCCTCGATGAGTTCGGCGAGACGACCACAGGTATATGGGTAAATGAACACTGCCACGAATTCGGATTCGTAAGACGATTCCAGCAGCAGTGGGTATATGAGACAGGCTACGACATCGAAGCATGGCACTACCGCTATGTCGGTGTAGAGCTCGCGACTTATCTGTATGAGAATGATATGTCTTTGGAAGCATATTATGGTTGTGAGCAGGTACTGCCCTGGGACGAGTGAGCTCTAAGCGTTTGCTCTTGGCGTCGAACAGTCCTCGACGCGAAGCGTCTGCGGAACTTGCAGAGCAGAACGCTTTTCGCTCAGAACAAATCTGATATCTTGTTGCATTAACAACTCCATGTGTTTATAATCTCCACAGAATCCAAGGCGGGGTGTAAGTCCCCACCGGCGGTGTTCCTTCGGGGCGATATGCAGAAGGTAAGCCCGCAACTCCCGTTAAATCTTATGACGGGACTGACGCGATGAGATTTCGCGGCCGACGGTTAAAGTCCGGATGGAAGGAGTTGTTTTTTATGTCCGATTTATCCAAAGATTCTGTAACACGTTCTCGCGTCAATGCCCGCAAGATCGCAGTAACTGCTATCTTCACAGCAATGGCTGTCGTACTCATGTACCTTGAGGTCAGCGTTCCGTTTATGCCGCCGTTTCTGAAGTTCGATTTCTCTGAGCTTCCGGTACTCATCGGATCATTCTCATTGGGTCCTGTTTACGGCATCATCATCGAGCTTTTGAAGAACCTCATTCACCTCCCCGTAACTGCCACATCAGGTATCGGCGAGATGAGTAACTTCGTCACAGGAAGCATCTATGTATTCACAGCAGGATTCTTCTATGAGAAGCACAGAACCAGAAAGGGTGCGATCGTCTCGATGCTTCTTGCGACAGCAGTTCTCGCACTCATAGCAGTACCTTTCAACTACTTCATCACACTGCCGCTTTACGGCACGGTGTTGAACTTCTCCACAGAAGCAATCGTTGGAATGAGTGCAGCAGTAAATCCTCTTATCACAGATAAGACAAGTCTCGTTCTCTGGGCATTCCTTCCCTTTAATCTTCTGAAGGGATTGGTTATCGGCTTCATCACATTCTGGGTATACAAGCCGATCTCGAAGCTGATCAATTCAACGTATAAGAAAACCCGCTAATTATCTCACTGCCAAAAACAGTGCCAGCTGTTGCAAATGGTCTTCGATTTGGCAATGAGAGGCTTCTATTGCCAAAATCAGTGCCAAAAACATTAGGTGGCACTAATTCTGGCAGTGGCGGCACCACCAACAAAACCAAACAGCATCAGCCCGGCTGATCGACTGGAACTTCTTCTTGCGGCATCGGTTCAACCGGTGCCGCTTCTGTCTGCGCTGGATCAACAGGATCTACAGGAGAAGTCTCGGGAGCAGGAGCCGCACTTTCAGAAGGTGCCGCCGTCTCGTCGGGCAACGTATCAGTAGGCGGCGTATCATCCGGATTCTCGTCGTAGACTCTTACCGGCTGCGTATCGATAATATACTGCGTGTAATCACCATTCGGATCACCGAACAGGTAGCGGAAGTAATTAGACGACAAAACTCCGCTGCAGTAATTAATTCGGTTAGAAACTATAGTACGGACGGCCTCGACATAACCCTCAGGAATCTCAGCATCAGGATCGTCAGGATAGAACGTAGCACGCGAACTTAAGTAAGTTCCAAGATCCGTTCTCCAGTCATAACCTGCATTAAAGTACAGAGGCATTGCATCCGAGAAAACATCACGTCCGGGCAATAATCTGGAATCATATTCGATGCCGAACAGGTTCAGCAAAGTAGGCAGAATATCGATCGACATAACAGGTGTATCAACAATGATCGGATCCTCATCTTCAAGGCAGCCGGACCAGATGATGATTCGGTTGTGATCACGCAGAACAGTATTCGTTACTTCATATCCGTAAAGCTCAGATAAGTGCTCGTTATCGAGTCCGTAAGGATAGTGATCGGCACAGATAGTAATTACCGTATCATCCAGGATTCCCTCAGCCTCAAGCTGCTCGAGAAGATATCCGACAGCGCGGTCGAGATCTACCTGACATGCGATATATGCACGGATAGTATCAGAACACTGACCCTCAAGGGACGCCGTATCATCCCAATGCGCGCGGCTCTGCGCATTCGCATAACGGGAATAATTCGAATGTCCGCTTACAGACATATAGTAGATGTTGAACGGCTGCTGATCGATATACATAGGGATCGTCGCCTCCATCATCTGAAGGTCACTCTCCGGCCATACAGGATCGATGTAAGATTCGAGTCCGTTACCCCATCCCATATATCCTTCAGAATAACCGAGAAGGTTATGCGTTACGTTACGCGTATAGTACTGGTAATCATTGTTATGGAATGCCATGCCGTAGTAACCCAGAGCATTGAGTCTCTGCGACATCGTAAGATACGTGTTGCCTCTGCATGCCATGTGATAGAACGACACTCCGCCGTCCTGCGGAAGCAGCCCGAATACATGTGAGAACTCGCCTCCGATCGTACCTGCAGTCGCAGGAACATACGAATCAGTGAAGTTGATTCCGCGGGTCGCGAGACGGTAGAGATTCGGTGTGATAACAGGATCGATCGCCTCAGCCGTGAATGCCTCGGCAGTGATCATGATAAGGTTCTTACCTTCAAACAAACCTGTATACTCATTGCTCATCGAAGGCTCGAGAGTAGCGCAGTAAGCAGCAAGGTTCGCTATCGTTCCTGACTCAGTCTCGGCGATCGCCTCGAAGTCGATATCCATCACATGAGGATACGGCGTGGGTGACGGAGAAGGAGTAGGTGTAGCAGTTACTCCGGGCACTGTCGGAACAGGAACTTCAGTCGGAGTGGGAGTCGCTGTAGGAAGCGCCGTTATGGGCACCTCAACAGCCTGGAATTCTATATCAGAATCGCCCTTAAGAAGACTTCTGATATCAAGCCCCAATGCCTCGCACAGACCGAATTTCTCGGCAGCTGCCGGGAAAGTATATTCATTACTATGAACCGCTTTCGAAGCGGGATTAAGTGCGATCATTACAACGTTCGTGAAGAAAGCCACCGGCATGAGAACTGCAAGAACACCGATCTTCCATCTGTCGGGCATCACGGGCTTGAACTTGCCTGCGATAACTCTCGCTACGAAGAACAAAGTCGGCAGCAGGAACAACACAATGTGGCCAATACCTGAAGGACTTACGATCAGTCCGCGGATCGTTGACGAGAATCCCGTCAGTGCATCTCCACCTCCGAAGAATACTGTACGAAGATCATACAAAGTCTTGAACTGCATGTTGATGAAGAACTGCACAAGGAACGGTATCGCGAACAACACGCGCGCGCAGATCTCGGCAGCAACTCTTCCCTTGCCTCTGAATACGAGAAGCAAAAGACATACCGGTATACCGATATAAAGTGAGCTTAAGATTATGCCGGGTATTGTGGCGGCGAACCCCGATCCGAAGACCGAGAAGCCGAAGATCAATTCATAGTAGATAAGTACGAGTACAAATTCAGCCGACAGCATTCTTGATGATCAGCATCAGCGCCGCATGCGATTCCTGCCATGCGGGATCCGAGATTGCATATACATGTTCCGCGACTCTTGTCTCGGAAGAGATAGCATCATAGAACTCTACAGGGATGCCCTGCTCCTTAAGAAAATCTCTCATCCTTACGTTAGTGTCGTGAAGGAAATCTCTGTCGCCGGTTACAAGACATGTGCGGGGAAGTCCCGTGCGCTTGATGACTTCGCGAAGGTCGAATACATAGTCAGGAATATCGATGTCTCCGCCGTCCGTACCGGCAGGCTTCTTGAAGTAATATCCGGGGAACTTTCTGTGATCACCTTCATATACGCCGCAGATGGAATTGACGGATACGACCTCTACATCAGAGTTAACGAAAACTCCGATATCGTGTCTTACATCCTTGCTTCTAAGAAGACATCCCATCATGACCGCGAGATATCCTCCCGCAGAATCACCGATAAGATGAAGCTTGCGTATACCCCTCTGCTTCGAGATAAAATCCACCGCCATGCAAAGATCGTTCAGCACGCCTGACAGAGACTTCGTCGGCAGAAGATGATAGTTAACATTAACAACAGGAATCTCGGAGAAGACCGCGAGGTTCATGCCGAAATTCTTATCGAGTTCCTTGTAACCGTAAACAAACGCTCCTCCGTGAATGAGGAAGAAAGCCGTGTCTCCCACTTCGGTTCCCTTGAGCTTGTAGATATCGAGCTTGTGCTCGGGGATATCGGGCTCCTCATAGCTGATGTCGCACTCCGTGTCGCAGTTTGCCGGCAGCACTTCAGACTCCATTCTCATGGAATCGTTTCTTATGCAGTTGTTTATGAAAGCTTTGCGCTGTTTCTCTGCAACATACTTATCGAAAAGCATAACTTAGGGACTCCGCTCAAGTGTGATTAGGCAAGGCTTATTATACTTACTTCTTTTAATAGTGACAAGGGCTCGCACGATTAAGTTTCGTGATATAATTAAAAAGATTTTTGCAGGATTGAATATCCGGACGGAGGTTTTTCTATGTACGATTCAAAGATTGTAGATCAGCTCTCTGACCTGGTGTCTTCCTTTATCTGCTACGCAGGTTCTCATCTTCCCGATGACGTAGATGCGAAGCTTAAGGAGATGGCTA
>JAEEGL010118296.1_pt1 | contig 24216 bp, 19 predicted proteins | sample 9134231 | NCBI WGS metagenome assembly JAEEGL01 (sample SAMN16246548, study PRJNA631951) | gut metagenome | biome: gut microbiome; feature: rumen; material: fiber-attached | host: Bos | place: Iran: Karaj | collected 2018-10
CTAAGACGAGACGGCGCGCTCTGTCTCGAATGGGGGGGACTGTCGGTCTGCGCGGACTTTTCGCGGCTGCTTCAAAGCACGCGCACCGGCCGCCCCGGAGGCGAGGCGGCGGTGAAGGCGGCCGGAGGGATAAAGAAGGAGCCGCGGACCGCGGTGGATATGACGGCCGGCCTCGGTGAGGACTCGTTCCTGCTCGCCGCGGCCGGATTCACCGTATACATGATCGAGGCAGACCGCGATATCGCGTCGCTCCTGCGAGACGGCCTGGAGAGAGCGTCGGCCGACCCTGAACTGCGGGAGACCGTGTCTCGCATGAGCCTCACCGAGGGCGACAGCACGCTCATAGAGAGCGTTCCGGGACTTCAGTCGCCGCCCGACGTCGTATATCTTGACCCGATGTTCCCGCAAAGGAAAAAGAGCGGTTTCGTGAAGAAGAAGCTGCGTCTGCTGGCGCTCCTCGAGCCGCCCTGCACCGACGAGGGAGCCGTTCGCCTGCTTCGGGCCGCGCTTGCGCTGCGACCCGGGCGGATAGTGATAAAGCGGCCGTCCGGCGGTCCGCCTCTCGGCGGCGCGCGTCCCGATTTCTCGATCACGGGAGACGTCATACGGTACGACGTCCTCGTGCCGGGCGACGGCAGGTTCACCGAATTCTCATAAAAAACACGGTACCCGGGCGTGACGTCTGTCACGTCCGGGTACCACTGGCTTTGATATGAAGATACGGAAAGTCGTTCCGTCCTGCCTTGCTCTTGCCTGCCGGCCGGAACGCATTGCCATGGCAGACGGTCAGTCTTTCCTGTACGCGACCTTCCCGTTCACGATCACAGTGATGACTTCCGACTCGCTGTGGAGGATATTGCCGGACGATATGACTATATCGGCGTCCTTTCCCTCCTCGAGTGAGCCCACGCGTCCGTCGGCTCCGATGTGGCGCGCGGCGTTGACCGTGATAGCGCGCAGGGCGTCGCGCTCGCTCATTCCGGCCTTGACGGCAAGTCCGGCGCAGAGCGGCAGGTATTCCTGCGGGATCACGGGGGCGTCGGTGATTATCGACACCGGGATGCCGGCCGACGCCAGCACGCCCGGAGTGGTCCAGGATTTGTTGATCAGTTCGGGCTTCGAGACGTTGGAGAGCGTGGGACCTACAGCCACGCGCACTCCGGCCGCTTTAAGTTCGTCCTTTATGAGGTTGCCCTCGGTGCAGTGCTCGACCGTTACCGAGACCCCGAATTCCCCGGCGATGCGGATGGCGGTCATGATGTCGTCGGCGCGGTGGGCGTGCGCCTTGAGCGGCAACTCGCCCTTCAGCACACGCATGAGGGACTCCGCCTTCATGTCGAATTTCGGCATCTTCGTGATGTCGCCTCCCGCGGCTTCCTTCCGGAGCATGTAGTCTCTCGCGGAGAAGAGAGCCTCGCGGAGCTTCGCCGCGGTGCTCATGCGCGCCGAGTTCGACCTGTCTTTGTAGCAGCGCTTCGGGTTTTCGCCGAAGGCGCATTTCATCGCCGCCTCCGGTATGAGGAGAGCTTCACCGAGTGTGTTGCCGACGAGCTTTACGACGGTCGCTGTGCCTCCGATCACGTTCGACGACCCCGGCCCGGTGCAGACTGTCGTTACTCCTCCCGCGAGCGCGGCCGGTATGGCACCGTCGCGCGGATTGTAGCTGTCCATGCCGCGAAGCTGAGGCGTCACCGGGTCGTTGTATTCGTTGTAGTCCTGCGTGCCTCCCGTCGAGCCGCCGTGTCCGTCGAGCCCTATGTGGCTGTGGGCGTCGACAAGACCGGGGTACACGCGCATGCCTCCGGCATCGATGACTCCGTCCTTCCCGTATTCCGCCAGCGTTCCGGCGTCGGGCTCCGACTCCCACTCTTTTCTGATCACGCGGGCGATCTTTCCGCCGGCCGTAAGTATGTCACCGAGAAAAGGATCGTCGCTCACCGCGTCGAAGATCAGTGCGTTTTTGATTATCATTTTTACCTCCGGTCGCCGTTTATTTTTTTTTTGCGTATCCGCAGTTTCTGCGTATCCGCAGTTTATTCTTTGATCATATCTGAGAAACCGACTTTCGACTGGTATGAGTTCCAGGCGACCGCCCTCGAGAGGTCGGGGCATAACGTCAGCATCTGGCCCCTCATGCCGCCCTTGCCGATCCAGCGGCCGTCTTCCGACTTTTTGCTGAATTCGTACGACTGTTCCACGGTCATGTTCACCCAGTCCTCGGAGACGATGCGCGTTCCGAACCAGTCTCCCCCGCGCAGCCACAGCACGGCAAGTTTTACGAGGTCGTTCGTGCGGAGGTAGAGGCCGGTGCCGCCCATTGTGTATCCGCGCGGGCATACGCTCCAGGCGAATTCAGAGTAGTCCATGACGTCGAAGAGCGCGGGGCGGAGCAGGTCTGCCGCCGTCATGCCGCTGACTTCGGATATCGATCTCGACAGAAGGTAGAACACGGTGTCGGTGTAGTGATATTCCTCGCCGGGGGCGAAGGGCAGCTTCACGTCGAGAGCGAGCTTCAGATAGTCGCGCGACGGCCAGTCAGCCGCGTCAGATGCGTCGATGTCGAGGTTCTGCCCGGGGCCGTATCCGGCTCTGTGCTTCATAAGGTGGTGCATGGTGACGCCGGACCAGGTCGCCTTCATTTCCTCCGTCATGTGTTTACCGAGTACGTCGGTGATATGAGTGCCGGTATCGATGAGCCCCCTGTCGCGGCAGATGCCGAAGGCCAGTACGGTGTACGCCTTGGCTATCGAATAGGCGTTGAATGTGGGGTTGGACGGGGTGACGGTCTCGGTGCGGATGTTTCCGTCGGCGTCGGCCTCGCAGACTTTGTAAACGTTGAGCCCCGCGGCTCTCGCCCGGTCGGCGTAGCAGATGTCCGAAAGTGCCATGATGATCTCCTTGTTTGCGGTATTACGGTCTGTCCCTCGCCGCTTTGGCGGGGGTATGATTATTATACATTATTTTTGAGGAAAAGTAAACCGCAAAGGCGCGCGAAAATAAAAAAGTACGCACTTGACACGGCCGCCGCTATGTGGTAGAATTGTAAAAAAGACAACCGCGGGAGGTGCGCCATGGAATACGGTCTGCAGCTTTACAGTCTTCGCGACGTCACTAAAAACAGCCTCGAGGACGGGATCAGGATCGCCGCCGGGGCGGGATACAAGTTTGTCGAATACGCCGGATTTTTCGGGAATCCGGCCGAAAAAGTCGCCGAATGGCAGGAAAAATACGGAGTTTCCTGCTCGGGCACCCACTCGCCGCTCGACGACCTGGTGCCGGGAAAGCTGGAGGAGGTCATCCGCTACCACAGCATCATCGGCAACCGCAACTACATAATGCCGGGGGCCGATCTGTCGACGCCGGAGAAGCTTCTGCGCTTCTGCCGCATCGTGAACGCGGCGCAGCCGGTGCTCGCCGAAGCCGGCATCTCTTTGGGATACCACAACCACAGCCACGAGTTCAGGCTCATGCCGTGGGGCTCGACGATCCACTCGGAGATCGAGCTCCGCACAAAACTGGATTTCGAGCTCGACACCTTCTGGGCATTCAACGCCGGCGCGGACCCGGTAATGACGCTCGAGCGCCTCGGCGACCGCGTGAAGATCATACACCTGAAGGACGGCTTCAGGGGCGGGAAGGGGACCGCGCTCGGAGAGGGCGAGGCGCCCGTCGAGACAGTGAGAAGATACTGCATCGATCACGGCCTTTTGATGGTGGTCGAGAGCGAGGGCCTCGATCCGACGGGACCCCTTGAGGTCGGCAGATGCATCGAATATCTGCGCGGGCTCGACGCGTCGGAGGAATCACGGAGTTGAAAACGGTCGTACTTGACGCCGGGACGTTCGGCGACGACCTCGATCTCACGCCGCTATCGGAGTTCGGGGAGCTCGTGATCTTCCGCTCGACGCGGCCGGAGGAGACGGCGAAGCGCCTGCGCGGCGCCGATATAGCCGTGATCAACAAGCACAGGATGAACGCGTCGACACTCTGCGGCGTAACGTCGCTGAAGCTCATCTGCGTCTTCGCGACGGGATACGACAACATAGACCTCGCGTACTGCGCCGGGCGGGGCATCGCGGTGTGCAACGCCGTCGGTTACTCGACTGCCAGTGTGACGCAGTTTACCCTTGCGGCGGCGCTGTCGCTCATCTCGCACCTGCCGCAGTACAGCGGGTACGTCGCAGGCGGGTCGTACTCGTCGGGCGGGGCGGCGAACCGCCTCGAGCCGGTGTATCACGAGATCGCCGGAAGGCAGTGGGGCGTCGCGGGCTTCGGGAACATCGGCAGCTCGGTCGCCCGCGCGGCGGAGGCGCTGGGTTGCAGAGTCGCGGCGTACAGCAGGCACGAAAAGCCCGGGGCCGTCTTTATGAGCCTCGACGAGCTGTGCGCATCGTCCGACATAATCTCGCTGCACCTGCCGCTTTCTGACGCGACGCGCGGGATCATAGACAGGCGTCGCATCGCCATGATGAAGCCTGACTGCATACTCATCAATGCCGCGAGGGGCGCGGTGACCGACGAGGCCGCCGTCGCCGACGCGGTGCTTGACGGGCGTATCGCCGGCTTCGGATGCGACGTCTACAGCACCGAACCCTTCGGTGCGGATCATCCCTTCAGCCGTCTGCTGGGCCTGCCGAACGTATGTCTTACGCCGCATATGGCGTGGGGCTCGTACGAGGCCAGGGTCAGATGTCTCGGGGAGGTCGTATCCAACATCAGATCGTTCCTGTCGGGCGGAAAAAGGTGCAGAGTGGATCTGCTCTGACGCAGGGGCGGACCGCCGGCGCGCGCCGGCGCATAAAAATATACCGAATTTCGGGTAAAGGAAGGTGGATACAGTGACTTTTAACGCGTACGAACAGTATTTTGCCGCTGAGGCGGCAGACAGAGCGGGGAAGACGAGGCACGGAGCGAACGTCATGCTGACCGTTACGAGCGAGGGAGGCCGTGTGACCTATCTCGCCGCGGTGACCTTCTTCCCGCACGAGGACGAGACCGATTACTTGGTGCCGTACGACATGTACTTTGAGGAAGTACTCTACGACGCCCCCGGGCGCCGCTCGAAAAAGCGCGAGAAGGAGTTCATGAATGTCCTTCGCGATAAGATCGACGCACTGGCATCGGCGGCCGGCGGAAAGGTCTTCTGGGACAGACCGCTGCGGCCCGCGAGGCTCGGCTGATTACACGAAGGCGGCGTGAACGCCGCCGGTAGCGCTCAGGGAAGATCAAAAAGCGGAGAGGTGCTCTCCGCTTTTTGATACGATCCGTTGTCCTGAGTCCTGACCTGACGGGATACTGTTCCGGCAGGTCTTTTTTTCATTCGTGGCCGGGGCGGCCGTCTTCAGCCTGGCCGTTTTCTTTTTCTTTCTCTTCTTCTGCTTCCTTCTTTTTCCTTTTTGCCGTGACGATCTCGTTCACTATGCCTATAGCCGCCGAAAGGACTGTCATCGAGCAGATGACGATCCCGGGGATATTGAAGGAGATTACGGTCTTCATGTCATCGCCGACGGCCAGACAGTTGTAGGCCAGGTATGGGATCTGTGACGCGATGATAAGGATCTTGGACGTGAGCATATTCCTGCCGAAAAGCCCGACTGCCGCTATGAGACTGCCCGCGGCGGGCAGCATCGACAGCCACACGAAAGAGCCGCGCACCGCGAAGTCGAAGACGGGAGCCGCCGCCATGAGGCTGAGGAAGAGAAACAGCCATATTTTTCTGTCGGCCCATTTGTGCCTCGTGCGCTGATAGAATACGATCTCCCTGGCTATCGCGACGGAGTTCGTATACGCACCCGCGGCTCTGAAGCCGGTGCAGAGCATATTTACGGTTCCGAGCAGATCGGAAGTCAGCTTGATAGCGAGCACGCGCGAACGCCGTGTGCTTATGTACATCGGGAGAGTCACCGCGAACTGCAGCCATCCCGCGATCTGTCCCGTGACGCTGACGATCTCCGCAAACGTCATCTGTATCTCCTTTTCTTAAAGTCGGTTACCGAAACAGGAACAATCGGGCATTCGCATGGCAAGAGAAATACAGAGAGTTCAGTTTTTCGGTTTGTAGTATCTTATATGCGCGACTTCCATCTCATACGGGAGAGTGCTGTCGTCCACCTGCCCTCCCATCGTGCCTCCGACTGCGATATTGCATATCAGAAAATGAGGCTCGTCGAAGGGCCAGCTCCCTTGCCCTTTCGGGAGCTTACACCTTATTTCAAACAGCCCCTTTGTAAAATCCCGCTTGCCGCAGGTCACCATTCGCGCCGAGGTGTATTCTCTCTCGCCGTCCTGCTTTTTCAGCGCGACTATGTGAAGTCTGCCGCCCGAGACGAAAACGTTCTCCGGCCTGTCTGTGTACGCCTGAAGCTCGTTGTTGTGCCACTGATGATTGCCGACCTCGAAGTCCCATTTTTCGGGATCGGGCCTTCCCTCGTAATCGAATTCGTCATGCCAGTCGAGGGTGTATCTGTTAAAAAGATCTTTTATTTCCATGACCGTACTCCGGGCAGCTGTTACTGAATTATGGCATATTCCTTTGTTTTCCGGAAAACCGTACAACCGTTTTATCGGGCGAACTCTGCAGTTTCAATCGCGCCTGTCGCTTTATCGCCGAAATGCGAACCGATTCATTTTATTTCGTCCGTAAGGGCGGATTTAGTTGAAAACCCGATGCTTGCGCATCGGGTTTTCTGGTGGGGGAAGGTGGATTCGGACCACCGAAGTCAGTGACAACAGATTTACAGTCTGCCCCCTTTGGCCGCTCGGGAATTCCCCCGTGTTGAATATAAGTTCCGTTTTTTTCCGCGGGCCCGTACGGGCCCGCGGTAGATGGAGCTGGTGATCGGAGTCGAACCAACAACCTGCTGATTACAAATCAGCTGCTCTGCCATTGAGCCACACCAGCACGGTATCGCGGCCGGAACGACAAACATTATACTACTTCGGCTTCCGTTTGTCAACAGTTTTTTTGAGCGAGCGCCAATTTTTTTTGATTCGGTCCGGTAGGCGGCTACGCCGCGCGGAGCGGCCCGCATTAACATATTGACTTTTATCATCCGTTATGTTATACTTTTTGTATATCCCGGCTGGTCCTCACACGGATCCCGGTAACAGAAAGGCGATTTATAAAATGGCAAAAGTAAAAGCCGATCTCGGCGCCTTCTCATACGGCAGGATAAGACCTCTGCACGGCGTCAACGGAGGACCGATGACAAAGGTGTTCACATACGACGGCCGCCCGCTCTTCCGTCGCGCCGGCATACCGGTCTGCCGCCTGCACGACACGGAGTATCCGTACGGCTCGGGCGAGTTCGTCGACATACCCTGTGTGTTCAAGGACTTCGACGCCGACGAGAACGACCCCGCGAACTACAACTTCGGTCTGACAGACGAGTATATCCGCGCGATATACGAGGTCGGAGCCGAGCCGCTCTACCGCCTCGGCGTCTCGATCGAGCACGCTTCGGTAAAAAGGCACATCTATCCCCCGAAGGATTACGAAAAGTGGGCGCGCATCTGCGAGCATGTCATCATGCATTACAACAGCGGCTGGGCCGACGGCCACGAGTGGAACATCCGCTACTGGGAGATCTGGAACGAGCCCGAAGGAAAGAACATGTGGCTCGGCACCGACGAGGAATTCTTTGAATTCTTCGAGGTGGCGGTCCGTCACCTCAAGGCGAGGTTCCCTGAGCTGAAGATCGGCGGACCCGCCTTCACGAGGCCAGACGGCGGTATGCGCGAGGCCTTCGTGAGATACTGCGGCAGCAGAGGAGTGCCGCTCGATTTCTATTCGTGGCACAGATACTTCATCGATGCCGAGAACGTGAAAAAATCGGCCGCAGCGGCGAGGACGCTGCTCGACGAGAACGGATACCGTGACACCGAGAGCATCTTCGACGAATGGAACTACATGCGCGACTGGACAGACCAGGCCGACAGCTACGTAAAGCTCTGCGACGAGCACGGAGCCGCCTTCTGCGCAGCTGTCCTCTCGTCGCTCCAGCAGGATACCGACGTTGCCGCGGCGACGTATTTCGAAGCGGATCCCGTCAAGGAGTGGTGCGGCCTGTTCAGGGTCGCCGAGATGGGCATCAGCCGCCAGAAGGCGAAGCTCGCCCCCAGAAAGCCGTTCTACGCCTTCGAGGGCTTCGGAAAGCTGTACAGGCTCGGAGAGGCGGTATACGTATCGTCTGACAGCGACAGGATCACAGCCTGCGCCGCGAGAGACGCGGAAGGGAAGAGCTTCGGGCTTATGATTTCCAACTATTCGTCGACGCGCGGAGGCGACGAAAAGACTGAGATCGAACTGGAAGGCGTCCCGTCGGGCAGGTTCGAAGTGCGGCTCACCGACGCCGCCCGCGAGGACGAGGTCATCTGCGGACTCGAGTGCGAAGGCAGCCTGAAGCTCACGCTCGACCTGAAGGAGAATTCCTTCGTCTATATCGGAAGCGCCGTCTGACCCGCCCGCTGCGGCTTCTTTCCGCCGTCAGGCCCGTAAACAGCGCCGGCATACGGCTTTTTTCTCCGTTTTTATAACAAAATAATAAATTTTTTCGGATTGGATATTGAATTCTTCGGGAAAATATGCTAAAATTAAACAGGTTTTCCGGAAGGAAACGGGAAATTAACACGGAGGATGAAATAAAAATGGGAAAATTCGAGATCAAAAACACTGCTTCGGGCGGATTCAAGTTCGCTCTCAAAGCCGGCAACGGCGAGATCATTGCCGACAGCGAAGTTTATAAGTCCGAAAAGACCTGCCGCGAAGGCATCGCCAGCGTGAAGAAGAACTGCGCGGGCGGCATCGAGGATCAGACCGTCGAGGGATTCGAGAAGATCAAACATCCGAAGTTCCAGGTCTACATCGACAAGGCCGGCGAGTACAGATTCCGTCTGAGAGCCACCAACGGCCAGATCATCGCCACCGGCGAAGGCTACAAGACCAAGGCCAGCTGCCTCAACGGCATCAACAGCATCAAGAAGAACGCTCCCGACGCCCAGATCGTAAAGATTGACTGACGGGGGCTGTAAACCTTTAGCAAATACCCGACTCGGATAAAACGGCCGGGAGCCCAGCGGGCTCCCGGCCGTTTTCAACGTGAAATGTTCCGGTCATTCCATCTCGGCGAGCGGGCCGTCCCACATCGGCGGGACTTTGTATCCGAGCAGAGTGACGACGGTCGCGGCGATATTCGAAAGCCCGCCGGCGGCCTCTCCCTTTTCCGCCTTCAGCTTTATGCGGCCCTCACCGGTGCCGTCATAGAGGATGAACGGAACGGGATTGAGAGTGTGGGACGTCTTTGCCTTCCAGCTGCCGTCGGCCCCGATCTTGGGAAGTCCGGTCTTCTTGTCGGTCTCGGCCATCTCGTCGGCGTTGCCGTGGTCGGCCGTGATCAGCGCTACGCCTCCCAGCCTGTCGATGACGGGCATTATCCTGCCGAGCTGAAGGTCGAGGGCCTCCATCGAGCAGACGGTGGCCTCGAGCGAGCCGGTGTGCCCGACCATGTCCCCGTTCGGGAAATTGACCCGCAGGAAGCGGTATCTGCCTGATTCGAGCAGTTCGATCAGCCTGTCGGTGATCTCGGCGCATTTCATCCAGGGGCGCTGCTCGAAGGGCACGACGTCGGACGGTATCTCGATGTATGTCTCGAGCTCGTCCGAGAACTTGCCCGATCTGTTGCCGTTCCAGAAGTATGTCACATGACCGTATTTCTGCGTTTCCGAGATCGCGAGCTGGGTCACACCGGTGCCGGCGAGGTATTCTCCCATCGTGTTCGTGATCTTGGGGGGATCGACGAGATATCTCTTCGGGATGTGGAGATCGCCGTCGTATTCGAGCATGCCGGAATATACGACCTTCGGGTATCTCACCCTGTCGAACTTTGTGAATTCGCCCTCGGGCGTGTCGAACGCTTTCGAGATCTCGATGGCCCTGTCTCCTCTGAAGTTGTAGAAGATGAAGGAGTCGCCGTCCTCGACGGTCCCGACCGGTTTTCCGTTCTCGGCGATTACGAAGGCGGGCAGATCCTGGTCGATGACCGACAGTTCCGCTCTGTATGTCTTTACCGCCTCGGCGGCCGAAGAGAACTGTCTGCCTTCGCCCAGCACGTGGGTGTGCCAGCCGCGCTCGACCATCGACCAGTCGGCCTCGTATCTGTCCATCGTGATCTTCATCCTTCCGCCGCCCGACGCGATCATGACGTCGAAGGAGGGCGAACGGAGCGACGAGAGGAAGTCCTCGAAGGGAAGTATGTAGTCGAGAGCTGACGTCTCGCCCACGTCTCTGCCGTCGAGCAGAATATGCACGCGGACCTTTCCCACGCCTTCGTCTGACGCGCGCTTTATCATGGCCTTGAGGTGATCGATGTGAGAGTGCACGTTGCCGTCCGAGAACAGTCCGAGGAAATGCAGCGTTCCTCCGGTCTTCTTCACGTTCGACACGAGCTCGCACCAGCTTTTGCCTCCGAACATGGTGCCCGACTCTATAGACTGCGAGACGAGCTTCGCGCCCTGCGCGAAGACCTGACCCGAGCCGATGGCGTTGTGTCCCACCTCGCTGTTGCCCATGTCGTCGTCGCCGGGGAGTCCGACGGCCGTTCCGTGAGCCTTGAGCTTAACCCAGGGGCGCTCGGCGAAGAGCCTGTCGAGAGTGGGCGTGTAGGAGCGGGTGACTGCGTTAGTCGGTGCCGCGGGTGCGATACCCACGCCGTCCATGACTATGACGAGGACGGGGCCCTTTACCGGTTCCGATTCCGATCTTTCGAGTTTTTTCATTGTGTTGCGGTCCTTTCCCTTTCTTTCCCGAACGGGGACGCCGCGCCTTGAGCGGCGGGCATCCCGACGGGCCTTGTTTTATACAATGTAATAGTATATCCTTTTTCGGCCCAAAATTCAAGTGTTTTTCGGGCCGGCGGACCGAAAAACCGGGCTTGCGGGAGAAAGCGGACCCTCACGCGAGAGCGGGACGGCGCGCTCAGGCGCGCGGCAGGCGGTTTTGAATATAACTCTTGGCAATTTTGTGTTTATGTGGTATAATAATATTTAAGTGCTACAATACTGAAAGGACTCTTTTTCGAAATGGCAGAAGAATGCACCCACGATTGTTCAACCTGTTCGGCGAACTGTGCTTCGAGAGATAAAGCTCAGGACCTCCGCGAGGCGCCGAACCAGCTGTCGGATATAAAGCATGTCGTCGGAGTGATAAGCGGAAAGGGAGGCGTCGGAAAATCGATCGTCACCTGCCTCACCGCCGTAATGCTCCGGCGCCGCGGATATCACGTCGGCATACTTGACGCCGACATCACCGGACCTTCGGTGCCGAAGGCCTTCGGCCTCAGGGCTGAGGTCACCGGCGACGAGCACGGCATGATCCCGCCGCGGACGAAGACGGGGATCGATATCATGTCGGTCAACCTCATGCTCGATGACGAGACGAGGCCGGTCGTCTGGCGCGGCGCGCTCATCGCGGGTACCGTCAAGCAGTTCTGGACCGACACGATCTGGGACGGGATCGACGTACTGCTCGTCGACTGCCCTCCCGGTACCGGCGACGTTCCGCTGACGCTCTTCCAGACGGTCCCGCTCGACGGTGTCATCATCGTCAGCACTCCGCAGGAGCTCGTCTCGATGATAGTCAAAAAGGCGGCCAACATGGCCGGGATGATGAACATCCCGGTGCTTGGACTCGTTGAAAACATGAGCTACGCCGTCTGCCCCGACTGCGGGAAAAAAATCGACGTCTTCGGCGAGAGCCATATCGGCGAGATCGCCGAGTCGTTCGGATTCGACCTGCTGGCGAGGATGCCGATCGATCCGAGACTCGCCGCCCTCTGCGACAGGGGAATGATAGAGCTCACAGACTCGACCGCGCTCGATACGGCCGTCGATATACTGGAGACCAAGCTCGGCCTCTCTCCGGAGAGATCCGGATCCGGGAAATAAGATCCGGATCTTCCCCCTAACACAGCCAGGAGGATCATAACATGGTATATCTTTCGTTTCCCGGCCTCGGGATCGGCGAGTTCGCCCTCAACAAGGTGGCGTTCACCCTGCCGGTCTTCGGCGGGATACAGGTCAGATGGTACGGGATCATAATAGTCCTCGGTATCATCGCCGCCTTCACCTATGCCTCGCTGCGGGCAAAATACGACGAGGGCATCGTATTCGACGACATGCTCGATCTCGCGATATTCACCGTTGTCTCGGGGATCGTCGGCGCCAGACTCTACTACGTCCTGACAAAGCTCGACGAATACGACAGTTTTCTCGACGCGCTCAAGATATGGAACGGCGGAATCGCGATCTACGGCGCTCTTATCGGAGGCGGCATCGCGCTCTTTATCACCTGCCGTGTCAAGAAGCTGAATTTTCTTCGCGTTTTCGACGCGGTGTCGCCCGGTGTGATGCTGGCGCAGGCGATCGGCCGCTGGGGCAACTTCTTCAACGGCGAGGCGTTCGGAGTTACGCCGGCCGAGGGCTCGCCGCTTTATTTCCTGCGCATGACGGTCAGACAGGAGAACTGGGCCAACGCGTATGTGGCGCAGCCCACCTTCCTTTACGAATCGGTCTGGAACGTCGCGGGATTCGTGATCATCAATCTGCTTTACCGGAAGAAGAAATTCAACGGTCAGGTGTTTCTCATGTACGCCGCGTGGTACGGTTTCGGCCGCATGTTCATCGAGGGAGAACGCACCGACTCGCTATATGTCGGAGTGTTCAGGATCTCCCAGGTGGTGGGACTTCTGTGCTTCGTGGCCGGCACGCTGCTGCTTGTACTCGGGCTCGTCAGGGCTCATAAGGCGAAGCTCGCCGAAGGCGATTACGACAGCGTTTACGGAAAGCTCCTCGCCGTGAACCGGAAAAACACCGCGACAAACGGAAAGCCCGAAGAAAAGACTGAAGAAAAGTCCGAAGACGAGGCAGGCGCTTCCGAAGGCATCGCCAGCGCCGATGCGGCGGAGGATGAGACATACGCAGACGGCGGCTCCGCTGATTCGCAGGGCGAGAAAGCGGCTCCCGAAGACGAAAAGGAAACGTCTGATGCCGGGACACCGGCAGGACCTGATGAACGCCATGACGAATGAGTTCATCTCCCGGGCGAAGCTGATCGACGGAAAAGCCGTATCCGCCTTCGTCAGGGAACAGATAAAAAAAGAAGCCGAAAGCTTCAAGGCGAAGACGGGCAGGGCCCCCGGCCTTGCCGTCATAAGAGTCGGTGACGACAAAGCCTCGGAAATATACGTTCGCAACAAGATGCGCGCCTGCGACGAGGTCGGTTTCGACTCGAGGACCGTCTGGCTGCCCGCCGACTGCGGCATGGACGAGGTCCTGCGCAATATAAAGGCACTGGGAGACGATCCGTCGGTCGACGGACTGCTCGTCCAGCTGCCGCTTCCGCGCGGATACGACGAACGCGCCGCCGTCCTGGCGGTACCGCGCTGCAAGGACGTAGACGCCTTCCACAGCCTTGACGCCGGAAGGCTGAAGCTCGCGCCGGGCAGGATCCTGCCGTGCACTCCCTCGGGCATCATGGCGATGCTCGACTACTACGGCATCGACACGTCGGGGAAGGAATGCGTCGTAGTCGGCCGTTCCGATATAGTCGGCCGCCCGATGGCGGCAATGTTGCTCGCCTCCGACGCCACCGTGACGGTCGCACACAGCAGGACGAAAGATCTCGGAGCTGTCACGCGCCGGGCGGACATACTCGTTTCAGCCGCCGGCAGAGCGGGGCTCATAACGGCGGATATGGTGAAGCCGGGAGCCGTCGTTATAGACGTCGGGATGAACCGGAACGCCGAAGGGAAGCTTTGCGGGGACGTTGACTTCGAGGAGGTCTCGAAGGTGGCGTCGTACATAACCCCGGTCCCGGGAGGCGTAGGCCCCATGACCGTCACCATGCTGCTGCGAAACACGATGAACGCGGCCGAAGAGGCGCTTGCGGCAGCGAAATAAGGCTTTTGCCTGAATAAAGAACGCCTGAGCGCACCTTGCGGTGCGCCCGGGCGTTTTAAGCTGTCGTGTTCCGGTGAGTGGAGGGCGAGACTTTATTCGGTCCTCAGCGCGACGGCGGGGTCCTTCATCGCGGCTCCGACCGACGGTGTGATGCCGGATATCAGCGTCAGCACTATGCTTATCGCAATGAGTATGAGGGCGGTCGGCACAGGGAGCGACGCGCTCAGGTTCTCTATGTCGGTGAGACGGTGGAGAATGATGTTGATCGGTATGCACAGCAGGTATGTCACCGCGACGCCGATGACACCGGCGGTGAATCCTATGATCACGGTCTCGGCGCTGAACATCGAGGAGACGTTCGACTTCGAGGCTCCGATCGCGCGGAGTATTCCGATCTCCTTCGTGCGCTCCTGCACCGAGATCAGCGTGATGACGCCGATCATGATCGACGAGACGAAGAGCGAGATCGCGACGAATCCGATGAGCACGTATGTTATCGCGTTGATGATAGTCGTGATTGACGACATCATAAGTCCGACGAAGTCGGTGTATTTGATCTCGTGAGCGTCGTCTACCGAGCCGTTGTAGGCGTCGATGGCGCTCTTGACGGTATCCTTGTTCTCGAATGTCGATGAGAAGATGTTGATCGCCGACGGTTCGTCGGGATCGATGCAGCCGAGTTTCCTCATGTTGCGCCCGTAGGTGCTGCCCGAGGTGTCGGCGACCTCGGCGTAGTATTTCGCGCACATCTCGTCGGTATATCCGCCGATGGCGGCGTCGAGCGAGGCTGCGAGGTCCGCCTTGGGGATCGCGGCAAGTCCGGCGGCTATGTTCTGCGCGTACTGTTCCTTTATGCGCTCCTTCATCGCGCCGGCTATCAGGTCGTGGAGCTCTTCGTCTGACATCGACTTCACGTATTCCATAAGCGCGCCGGCGTCGACGCTCATCTGCGTCTTTAGGGCGGCCTCGAGCGAGGCCTCCATATCGGCCCGGCTCATGGCGGAGAGTGCGGCGTCAACGGCGCCGTCGAGGAACTCGTCGGTCGGGATGCTCATGATGTTGACGTACACCGCCGCCTTGTCGTCCTCCGGAAGCTCCGACATCCGCTTGCGGAAGGCGGCGGCCTTTTCGGCGTCGGTGAGCGAGTCTGAAACATCGCGGAACATAAGTCCGCTGAAGATGTCGTGTTCGGGGTCGGCCTCCTGCGCCCTGACGATATCCGAGTCCTTCGCGGCTTCGAGTATGTGCTCGGTCAGCCTGGATGTGTATCCTATCGAGCCGTTAAGGATCGTCGTGATGGCGCTTTCCTTGGCTCTGATGATGCCGCAGACACGCAGACGGAGTCCGCCCGAGTAGAGATAGCGGATCCCGGCCTCGGTGTCGCGGAGGTCGTCGTATCCGCCGGTCTCGGCGTTGTAGACGTAGCAGTTGAAGGGAAGGACGACGCGGTAATCGCCCGAGCATATCTCCTCGTATGTCCAGGAGCGGCGGGATTCTTCGATCTGCACTTTGTCGGCGACGGCGTCGAAGACCTTCTTCACGTCCTCTTCGGGAAGCAGGCCGAGCGCGTAGAGGCTGAGGTCGGCCACTTCGTTCTTTTCGTCGACGACCAGCACCACTTCGTTGTAGTCGTTCGGCCAGCTGCCGTATATGAGGTCGTACTGCGAATAAAAGACGTCTGAGATCAGCCTGCCGTCGCGTCCGGGGAGCATCTCCTGGAAGAGGGTGGAGTACGAAGAGGCGGACGACATCATCGAGCTGAAGCCCGAGGCGCCCTGCCAGCCGCTGCCGGAGCCGCCGTCTCCGTCGCCGCCGCCGGTGTCGAAGATGCTCGACGACTGCTTTATGCGGTCGTTCATGTTCTTTATTATGAGGTCGCGCATGAGCTCGTTGATATCGGAGTGGATGATCTTTCCGTCGGTGCTCTCGGTGTATACCATCAGGTCGAGCGGATAGACGTACTGTACTCCGCTTACCGCGTCCCGGAGCCCTGTCGTGTCATCGGGATCGGCCATGCGCTCTCCGAGGTACGACTTGAAGGCGGTCAGGTCGTTCACGCTCGTCTCGATCGAGTTGAGTGAGTTGACGAGGCTGTAGACCATGGCCTTCTGGTAGATGGCGTCGAGGCCGTGCTCGCGGTCAGATTCGGCTTTCCCGAGAAAAGTCTCGATTAGAGAAGCGAGCTCGACGGTCTCCGACTCAAGAGTCAGCGGATAGGCGGTCAGAGTCTCCTCCTGGACGTTGTTTATGTAATTCGTGGCTCCGTTCGACACTGCATAGATCAGCGCGATGCCTATGATCCCTATGCTGCCGGCGAATGAGGTGAGAGCGGTGCGGCCCTTCTTGGTGAACAGATTGTTGAGCGAGAGTCCGAACGACGTGAAGATGGACATCGAAGGCTTCTTTTCCTTCGTTCCGTCTCTTTTCTTTTTCCCGGTCCCGTCCGGTGTCTTTCCGTCTACTTCTGTTTTTTCTCCCGCCGCCGCTTCCTCACCGGATGTCGCGCCGGAAAGGGAGGCGGAAGACGCGGCCGAAGGAAGAAACGGGTCGGAATCGCCGGTGATGAGTCCGTCGATCATATTGACGGTGCGCGTGGCGTATCTTCCGGCGAGCTCGGGATTGTGTGTTACCATGACGACCAGGCGTTCCTTCGAGATCTCCTTGAGTATCTCCATGACCTGGATGCCGGTCTCGGTGTCGAGGGCGCCGGTCGGTTCGTCGGCGAGCACGATGTCGGGGTCGTTGACGATCGCCCTCGCGATGGCCACACGCTGCATCTGGCCGCCCGACATCTCGTTCGGCCGCTTGTTCAGCTGGCCTCCGAGGCCGACCCGCTCGAGCGCCTCTTTTGCCCGCCTTCTTCGCTCGGCGCGCGGCACGCCCGAGAGCGTCAGCGCCAGCTCGACGTTGCGGAGTACGGTCTGGTGGGGTATGAGGTTGTAGGTCTGGAAAACGAATCCGACAGAATGGTTCCGGTATGCGTCCCAGTCGCGGCCGGAGTAGTCCTTCGTCGACCTGCCGTTTATCGAGAGGTCGCCCTCTGTGTAGCTGTCGAGGCCGCCTATGATGTTGAGCATCGTCGTCTTTCCGCAGCCCGACGGACCGAGAACGGCGACGAATTCGCAGTCTCGGAAGGCGAGATCTATGCCCCGGAGGGCACGGACCGTCTCGGCTCCGGTGATGTAATCCTTTGTGATCTGCTTGAGTTCCAGCATCTGATGTCTTTCCGTATATGTTTTTTTTGTTTGCCTTAAAGCTTCCGCCCGCGGGCGTCGGACGCCGGCGGGTCAGCCTCTGAATCCGCCGTCGACGGGAAGGATCGCTCCCGTTATGAAAGACGCCTCCTCCGACGCGAGGAAGAACACCGCCGAGGAGACCTCCTCCGGAGTTCCGAGCCTGCACAGAGGCGTGGCCTCGCGGAGCGAGTCCTTCACCTCATCTGTGAGTCCGCGGTTCATGTCGGTGTCGATGACCCCGGGCTCTACGCAGTTCACCGTGATGCCCGACGGACCCAGTTCCTTCGCCAGCGCTGAGGTGAATCCGCGTAAGGCCGACTTGGAGGCCGAATAGTGGACCTCGCACGATGCACCGCTGCCTCCCCAGACCGAACCTATGTTCACGATCCTGCCGCTGTGCGCGGCGATCATGGCCGAGGATACGCGCTGGGTCAGCGCGAATACGGACGAGAGGTTCGTGTCGATCATAGTCCGCCACTCGCGCTGCGTGATCTGACCGTAGAGCTTGATCTGGGCGATCCCGGCGGCGTTTACCAGGACGTCGCAGCCGCCTAGCATCGAGAGCGCCTCGGCGGCGGCTGCAATCGAATTATTATACACCGACAAATTGTATTTTATGTGACGCGCGCCTGTTTCTTCGGAGATTTTGCCGGCAGCCGCGGAATTTTCCCTGTAAATGAATACCACGTCGTCTCCGGCGGCGCAGAATCTTCTGACGCACGCGGCGCCGATGCCGCGGGAGCCGCCGGTTATTATGACTTTTCTCTTTTTTTCCATGATGTATTTGTATTCCTCCGAACGGCTGCGTGCGCCGCCGTCAGGCTTTTTTTGAGCATTTCCGCCGGCGCCCGCAAATGTGTGGGCGCCGGCGGAAGATCGGTTCAGCTTATGGTGACAGGATTCGCGAAATGGATGAGCTTATTCCTTCTTTTCCGCTTCGGGCTCCTTCTCCACGGCTTTCGCCTCGGGAGTCTTTTCGCCCTTCGCGAGGATCACGTTCGCGAGAATGCCGAGTATGAGAGCCACAGCGATCGAGGTGATCGTGATGCTGCCGAACAGCAGCTTGAGTCCGCCGACTCCGCAGATCAGGATGATCGAGGCGGGGAAGAGGTTGCGGTTGCTGTCGAGGTTGACCTTCTGGAGCATCTTGAGTCCGGAGACCGCGATGAAGCCGTAGAGGGTGATGCACACGCCGCCCATGACGCAGTACGGGATGGTCGCGAGGAAGGTCGTGAAGGGCGCGATGAAGGAGGCGACTATCGCGAGTATCGCGGTGGCGACAGTCGTGATGACCGAGGCGTTGCCCGAGATCGCGACGCAGCCGACCGACTCGCCGTATGTGGTGTTGGGGCAGCCGCCGAAGAAGGCTCCGGCCATCGATCCGATTCCGTCGCCGAGGAGGGTGCGGTGAAGTCCGGGTTCCTCAAGCAGGTCGGCCTCGATGATCGAGGAGAGGTTCTTGTGGTCGGCGATGTGTTCGGCGAATACGACGAAGGCGACGGGCACGTAGGCCACCGCGATCGCGGCGATGTACTTGCCCATGCTTCCGACGGTACCGTAATCATAGTTCCCGCCGAAAGCCGTGAGGAAGGTGAATCCGGGGATCCACTTCATATCCTTGAAGGCGGTGAAATCAAGTATCTTGAGAGCATCGATGTTCGCGTACTTACCGATGAGGGTGAAGCAGAGCGCGACGGCGTATCCGGCGCAGATGCCTATGATGAAGGGAATCATCTTCGCCATCTTCTTGCCGTAGACCGAGCAGACGATGATGACGGTGAGTGTGACGAGGGCGACGATCAGGTTGACGCCCGTGCTGAGGTTGACGATGTAGCTGCCGTTGGCGTCGACGAGCGCCTCACCGGCGTTGGCATAGCCGAGAGAATTGAGGACGGCGTTGCCCGAGAGCGACAGTCCGATGATGGCGACCGTCGGCCCGATGATGACGGCGGGCATGAGCTTGTTGACCCAGCCGGCACCGGCGAACCGGATCACTATCGCGATGATCACGTATACGAGACCGGCCATGACGGCTCCGATGATCATGCCGAGGTAGCCGAGAGAGGCGGAGACGCCTCCGGCGAACGCGGCGAACATCGAGGAGAGGAATGCGAACGAGGAGCCGAGGAACACGGGACTCCTGAATTTGGTCAGCACGAGGTAAACGAGGGTTCCGACGCCGGCTCCGAAGAGTGCCGCCGACTGCGACATCCCGTTTCCTACTATCGCGGGCACCGCTATCGTGGCCGCGAGGATCGCCAGCAGCTGCTGGAGCGCGAAGACAATGATCTGCCCCGCTTTGGGTCTGTCGCTAACGTTGTAGACAAGTTTCATCTGGACTTTCCCTCCGTGATTGTGAGGCGTTATGCTCTGTCTGCAAACAAAAACGCCGTTTCGGGAAGAACCACTGGAACGGCTGTAGCTTTTGCGCGCGACGCGTGAGCAGGCATAGGAGATATAAAGTTGCGGGCCATTGTCACTAATCGCGTCAGCCGATGTAGTTTTTCCGGTTGACAAGATTATATCACAATATATTGTGTTTGTAAACTGTTTTTTACCGAAATGGCGGATTTTTTTGCCCGACGGGGCATTTTCGGGAGGATCGGCGCGTGAGCCGGCGCCCGATGCGCCTTTTTTGCCCCGATGTTCATAAATTCCTTGCCAAGAGCATCCTTTAGTGTTATAATTATTTATTATGACGCGGATGACCGCGCCGCATCAAAGTCAGCGGAGATGTACCGTCAATGACAACTTACACACTGAAAGACTACAGAGATATGCTCGAGTCGCGCGGCATACTCGCGGGCTCGGAGCTGAAGGAGCCGGAGACGCCGGTGTTTTCCCTTTCGTTCGATTCGAGGGACGTCACACCCGGTACTCTGTTCATAGCCAAGGGACTTCACTTCAGGGAGGAGTACCTCGAGTCGGCGCGCGTCTCGGGGGCGATATGCTACGTCGCCGAGAGGAAGATCGGAGACTCGTTTGCGAACCGCATTATCGTGAGCGACATGAGAGAGGCCATGGCCTGCCTCGCGAAGATGTTCTACCGCGACCCGCTGTCGTCGCTCGAATCGTTTGCCGTGACCGGTACCAAGGGAAAGACCACGTCTGTCACCTTCCTCAAATACATACTCGACCTCGACGCCGAGAGGAGCGGAAGAAAGCCGGCGGGGCTGTCGTGCTCGGTCGACATCTTCGACGGCAGAGAGCACATCGAGCCTGTCAACACCACGCCCGAGGCCCCCGACCTCTGGAAATACATGGCTTCTGCGAGGGATTGCGGACTTGCGCGCTTTGCGGTCGAGGTGTCGTCGCAGGCGATAAAATACAAGCGGACGGCCGGAATGACGTTCGACGTCGCCTGCCTCACGAACGTCGGATACGACCACATCGGACCCGCCGAGCACCCCGATTTCGAAGATTACTTCACCACTAAACTGAAGATCTTCGACAGCTGCCGCAAGGCCTGCGTGAACATCGACGACCCGCTCTCGGGCAGGATGCTTGAATATATCGGCGGACGCGTTCCAGTGGTCACCTTCGGCACCGGCGAGGGCGCCGACGTGAGGCTTTCCGACGTCTCGAGGGAGGGCGGACGCAGCGTCTTCACGATAACCTTCGGCGGCAGACCCTGCCGCATGAGCATCACGATGCCCGGCATGTTCAACGTCACGAACGCGCTCTACGCCGCCGCGATGGCCTACGCCGCCGGAATCTCTCCGGAGACGGTGCGCGACGCCGTTGCCGACGCGAGAGTGAAGGGCAGGATGCTGAAATACGGTTCGGCCGACGGAAAACTCACAATACTCATCGACTACGCCCACAACGGCATGAGCTTCTCGGCGCTGTTCGACTCGCTCGACACCGAGTATCCCGGCATCCGCCGGGTCATCATTTACGGATGGCACGGCAACAAGGGAGAGAACCGCAGGCACGACATCGGCGTCGTGACCGGCGGGCGCGCCGACCTCACCGTCATCACCGAGAAGGACTCGGCGGACGAGCCCTTCGAAAAGATAGCCGACGAGGTGAAGCACTGGATCACATCGGCCGGAGGAAAGTGCGTCGTCATAAGGGACAGGGAATGCGCCCTGCGCGCCGCCGTCTGTGCCGATCTTTCGGACTCCCCGCGGAAAACGGACGGGGATCCCGACCCGGACAGACGTGTGGTCGTCTTTGCCGGAAGAGGCGAGGAGGACTGGCAGAAGTGGGGAGGCAGCTACTACCGCTGGCCCACCGATCCCGAGATGACCGAAAAGATCATAGCCGAATACGATTCGGTGCACCCGGTGAACTGAGAGAGGTCCTCACCGTCCGGGAAAGACGGCGGGGACTGACCGGTCCGGACTGGCCGCGGGTCCTCCGAGCCGGAGTTTTTCCCGACCAGGCGGCTGTTTTTTGCGGATTTCCGGTTTTTTGTTTGACAAAAAGGCGGAAATAAAGTATAATTAAACAATACTGCTTTTACCCGCGGATCTTTTCGCCGCGATTTTTCAGGGGACGCGTATGAAAAAGAATCTCTTATCCGAAATCGAGAGACGGATGCCCGAGTTCTCGAAGGCGCAGAAACTTCTGTCCTCGTTCATCCTCGAGCATTATGACAGGGCTGCCTATCTTACGGCGTCGAAGCTCGGCAAGACCGCCGGGATATCGGAATCGACCGTCGTCCGTTTTGCCATCGAGCTCGGATACGACGGATATCCCGAGATGCAGCGCGAGCTGCAGGAGATCATCCGCTCGAGACTGACGTCGGTCCAGCGCATGGAGATCACCGACGAGCTCATAGGCGGCGGCAGCGTGCTCGACAGCGTCCTGCTCGCCGACGCCGACAGGATCAAGACCACTCTGGCCTCGATAGACAGGGCGGCCTTCGACGAGGCGGTGGAGAAGATAGTTGCGGCAGGGAAGATATACATCATCGGCGTGCGCTCTTCGTCGCTCCTCGCGGGATTCCTGAATTACAATCTCCGGATGATCTTCGACAACCTCGTGTTCGTCCAGACCACCTCGGGCAGCGAGATGTTCGAGCAGATAATGAACATCACGAAAGACGACCTGCTCATCGCGGTGAGCTTTCCGCGCTATTCGACCAGAGTCATAAACGCGGTGGAGTTCGCCCGCGCGGCGGGAGCCGACGTGGTGTCGATCACCGACGGCCCCCAGTCGCCGATCGCGGCTTCGGCCGACCAGCTGCTCACGGCGAGGTCAGACATGGCCTCGTACGTTGATTCTCTCGCGGCCCCGCTCTCGATCATCAACGCCATCATCGTCGCGGTGTCGAGGAAAAAGCCCGACGCTGTAAAGACGAGGCTCGAGAAGCTCGAGAAGATCTGGGACGAGTACGACGTCTACGACAAGAGGCGCGGATGATCCGCGCGGAAGATAAATGAGCGGCACAGGCATTTACGGACCCGGTCCCGGAAGAGACCGCAAGACCGTCGCCGTTATAGGCGGCGGGCCGGCCGGGATGACGGCGGCGATCACCGCCGCCGAGTCGGGAGCCGACGTCACGCTCTTCGAGCGCAACGGGCCTGGCGGCATCGGCAGAAAGCTGGGCATCACCGGCAAGGGCAGGTGCAATCTCACCAATCTGTGCGGGCGCGACGTCTTCCTCGAGAACGTCGTTACCAACCCGAAATTCCTCTATTCCGCCTTCAACTCGTTTCCGCCGGCCGACGTCATGGCGTGGTTCGAACGCATGGGCGTCCCGCTCAAGACAGAGCGCGGGCGCAGGGTGTTCCCTCAGTCGGACAGGGCGGCGGACATAGTCGCGGCGCTGCGCGAGCGGCTTTCCGCGGTAGGAGTAAAAACTGTCGGCGGAAAGGTGACCTCCCTCACGGCGGTGGACGGCGCATACTGTCTCACCGCGGGAGGCAGGGACGGCATATTCGATTCCGCCGTGCTGGCGACCGGCGGGCTGTCGTACCAGATGACGGGCTCCGACGGCTCGGGCTACCGGCTCGCCGCCGGCCTCGGCCACACAATTTCAGAGCCCCGCGCCGCCCTCGTTCCGATAGTGTCGTCGTGGGACGGTTGCGCGCGGATGCAGGGCCTGACTCTGAAGAACGTCTCGATGACGGTGAGGGAGAACAACACAGGAAAGACCGTCTTCGAGGATTTCGGCGAGCTGCTGTTCACACATTTCGGGATCAGCGGGCCGATGGCGCTCACGGCGTCGTCGAAGCTCCGCGGAGTGGTCCCGGGCAGATATACCGCGCTTATCGATCTCAAGCCGGCCCTCGACCGCCGTATGCTCGAGCGGCGGGTGCTCTCCGATTTCTCGTCGGAGCTCAACCGCGATTTCTCGAACTCGCTCGACGGCCTGCTCCCGCGCAAGATGATACCGGTGTTCACCGGGCTCACGGGGATCGATCCCGGAAAAAAAGTGAATTCGGTGACGAAAGAGGAGCGCGAGAGGATCACGGGACTGCTCAAGAGTTTCGAGATACCGCTCGAACGTCTGCGTCCGATCGACGAGGCGATAGTGACGTCGGGAGGGATCCCGGTGACGGAGATCGTGCCCGCCACGATGGAGTCGAAGCTCTCGCCCGGACTGTATTTCGCCGGCGAGATCATCGACACCGACGCCCTCACGGGCGGATATAATCTGCAGATCGCCTGGTGCACCGGACATCTCGCCGGACTCTCGGCGGCATCCGTTTGAGACCGGCCGCAGGCGGCGGACATTAAGCGAAAAAAACGACTTGTTTTCGAAGGAAAAGGCTGACATGACTGTTCTTCCCGACCGAAAGCTGCATTTCAACATAGCCATAGACGGCCCGAGCGGCGCCGGAAAGAGCACGCTCGCCAAAATGATCGCCGCATCGCTCGGCATACCGTACGTCGACACCGGAGCCATATACCGCACTGTCGGCTACGCGGTCCGCGAGAGGGGCATCGATCCCGACGACGCCGAGGCGGTGGCCTCAATTCTGCCGTCGGTCAGGGTCGAGGCCGATTTCACCGGCGGAGTCCAGCAGATGATACTGGACGGCCGTCCGCTCGGAGAGCTGATCAGGAACCACGA
>JAEEGL016161440.1_pt1 | contig 24216 bp, 14 predicted proteins | sample 9134231 | NCBI WGS metagenome assembly JAEEGL01 (sample SAMN16246548, study PRJNA631951) | gut metagenome | biome: gut microbiome; feature: rumen; material: fiber-attached | host: Bos | place: Iran: Karaj | collected 2018-10
ACTTACAAATATACTACTTTTCCGAAAAAAAACAATGGCACCTATTCCTCCTCTTCCCAAAAGATTTCATCCAAAGTTCTCCCCAGCACCTTACAGATACTTCTGCAAAGATTGATGGTCGGATTGTAATCTCCTTTCTCAATGGCATTAATCGTTTGTCTCGACACCCCCACTTTATCCGCCAGATCCTGCTGGGAGAGATCCATTGCGGCCCTTGCGGCCTTTAATTTCAGATTTTTCATTCTTCTCCCTCCTCTTCGGCCGCTTCCAGTTTCTTATTTGCCATACGCCTTGCCAGAAGTGCGATAAAGATTTCCAGTGACAGTACGGCAATCAGCAGGTTGGTGCAACGGAAGTTCGGTGCACCGTTTTCAAACATCCATCCGTTCATAATATTGATTACGGAAATCACCATATTGATAATACCGAATATACCGATAAAGATTAAGAATCTCTTGGAGTTTTCATTGATTGCAAAGTAGCATTCATGCCAGATCCAGTATACGATCACTATGGAAGCGCCGATGAACATGGACAGGATGACAAGAAAACCCAGATACCCCGTGGGAAGAATTTTGGTACCGTGCAGGATAAAGGAAACCAAAAGGCTGATCATCGTCGCAATAAATCCAATGCGATAGCCTCTGCCCTGCTCGATTTTCTGTCTTTCATCATATTTCTGCTTTCCTTCGGGATCATCCGCTTTCCTGAAAATGAAGCCAACCAGCATACCGCAGGAAATACCGAGGGCAATTGCCCAAAGGATAATCAATGCAGAATGTGTGTTGTCCTCCTTCGTGGAAAACACCGTTAATTCGTATGCCATGGTATTGGATGCATTCTTCGAAAATGCATCGAATCCGGTGTTCGCAACGATTTCCTCCGCAGCTCTTTCACTGCAAAGATTCCTGGTCGCAAAAGCTTTGAAATCATCCGCGTTGGAATGATAATAGTATGTCACCGTATAGGTACCGGCATCCAGGAACATAGTCGTATCAAGAAACACGGCACCTGCCGTCGATGTATACTCGATTTCACCTTTTGCATTCTCGATTACAACAGTTGTTAAGAATCCGATGTCATTCATATCAACAGTCATTACATCCTCTTTTACCACGGCTTCCGGAAGGAAGGAAAAATAGATGGTATACTCTCCCGCATTCGACACGGTAAAATCCGCCTCTGTCTTTTCCGTGCCAAGTTTTCCGTCCGTTACATTAATCTGATTAGTCCACTTCTGAACACATTTATCCTGCGGGGTTTTATACAGAAAGATAAAGGGTGCGCAGCAAGCCAGAAGAAGAAGTACAACGGCTGAAATTATAATTTTAATATTTGCCTTTTTCATTTTTATAACCTCATTTCAAAAAGTCTGATTTACAGTTACCTCGTCGACTGATGTTATAGTAATACATCTTTTACTATGTGTCAAGTATATTTTACATTTTGTAAAAAATTATGCGCAAAGGCATAAAAAAACGCCCGCAAACGCGGGCGTTTAGCCTCGGTAATACTAAAACGACTTACGCAGTTTTTCTACAGCTTCCACTGCTTCATTCTTCTCGGGAAAATCAACCGTATATTGTCCCCAGGCCTTTTCAAAGCTCACTCTCAGGTCATTGGGACAATCCAGCAGGTACAGATGGCGGCCACATTTGTTCTCAAGCACGCTCTTCAGTTCCTCTTTATAGGAAACGTACAACTCGTATGACGTAAGTTCATCACCGATATCCAGCTTAACAAGCGGATTATTGTACAAAACGAACTTTCCGTCCGCATATTTTCCTCCGTCCAGCCGAATAGCGGAAATCTGATTGTTTTCAAAGAATCCGGTCTTTAATTTGGGGCAGTCCGTAAAATAATACTCTCCACTTAGATTATTATCCGCCACATCAAGATAGGCCAGTGCTTCGAAGTCGCCCGACAGACTGTCAATCTTGTTATTTCTTGCGGACAGATAGGACAGTTTCTTTGATTCCGTCAGGTAAATCGTAGTAAGGCGGTTGTTGTCGACACTTAATCTTCTTAACGCCGTCAGGGGCCAGATACAGTCTAAGTCACTGATTTGATTATCGGAAAGATTCAATTCTTCAATGCGGTCTTTAGCATTCCCCAGCGCACTAACATCCGTGATCTGGTTCTCCGCCAGACTGACTCTGGCAAGAATGGCACAGTTTTTTAACACATCTATCGATTCTATATTATTTCTCTCGGCCGAAAGCGTATGCAGATGAACTGCTGTTTCCAGAAAGCCCAAATCTGTCAGACGGTTATCATCCACTCTCAGAACCGTCAGGTTTTCAAGGTTTGTTTTCTCAATATGCGTAATCTGATTGCCCGATAAATCGGCACTCTGCAGTTTCGGATTCTTTTCAAAAGATACTTCTTTCAGTTCGTTATCTTTTAAAACCAGCGTCTTTAACGCAGGTGCATTTGCAAGTATCTCTTTTGCGTCATCATCCTTTAAGGCGCAGCCTGTGATTGTAATCTGCGAAACTTTTTCATTCAGTACTTCACTCCAAATTGCCTTGTTTCGAACGGAAATCTCGCAGTTTTTAATCTTAATCTCCCGGATGTCCTTCCCCCTGACTGCCTTGCGCAAAGCTTTGTCCGTTACGGTAACATCGGCAAGTTCCAATACGCGTGCATTCGTTCCCGACGTATTCTTCGTGTTTGAGTTCGCGATGCCGATACCGATTGCCGCTCCGGCAATTCCGAGAAGTACCAGCACGCCGAGAAGAATCGGGATGAAGATTTTTTTCTTCTTCGGCCTGGGCTGCGTGGCAGGCGCTGCTACCGGTGCAACCGGTTCTGCTGCCTGCACTACTTCCTGTGTCGTCGCAACCGGTGCCGTGGGTGCTGCCTCCACTCTGCATCCGGACTTCTTCACCACAGCTAAATCATAGAAACGCTCCAAAAATGCTTCCTGCGTCGTCTTATAATATTCGATTGACTGCACCGTGGAAATCTGCATTTCCACGCCGAGCGACAGTTCCGTCTCTTCAAGAAAAACCGTCATAAACGTTTTTCTCTTGCGTACGGCAAAATCAATCTCACGCTTGCAGTTAAACGAATCCATATAGGAGTTCGACATGAATGCAACAAAAAGCGCACAGTCATTTAAATGCCGGGCAATAACCTCAGGCCATTCCGTACCCGGACTGATTCCGTCATCGTACCAGACGCGAAACCCGTCGGACATCCATTTTTGTATAATCGGCAAAACCCGATCCATATCCTGATGGCTGTAGCTTACAAATATGTAATTCTCTTTCCCCTCATAGGGGGTTGGCATTTCCTTCCTGTCCATATTCCGAATTTCCTCTTTTCCACAAATTCCCGAATGTATTTCTTACTCATACCGGACAGCCCCGGCCAGGCTCTCACACAAAGATGTATACTCATTGATAAATGCTTCCGAATCTCCGTAGATAAAAGCAATGTCATTATCCCTTGCCGCAAATTCGTGTCGCTTTGCTCTTTCGCTGAAATCCTTAAGTCCGATGGTAGCCATGGAACTTTTGACGGAATGTGCTTCAATCTTATAAGAGGCAAGATCCCGCGCCTCTAAATCGGCCTTCATTCTCTCCGCACGGTTCGCACTTTCCTTAACGATTTCCGTAATAATCTCCGTCAGGATATCCTCATCGTCTCCGCAGAAAGTGAATGCGGTGTCATAATCCAGCCCTTTAATGGCGGAGAGTCTGCTCCGTAGCGAAACGTCGGTTCCGGACTGCGATACCTCTGCCGTTTCCGTTTCGGTTTCCAACACTTTATTCTTCGGAAGCATCCTCTTTACGGCTTCCTCAAGCACTCCCGAATCCAGCGGTTTGGTCAGGTAATCGTCGAATCCCTCACTTAAATACATCTGTTTGCTTCCGGCCACCGCATTCGCCGTAAGCACAATTACTTTCGTATCCCGGTTTTGGGAATCCTTATCGCTTTTTATCGCATGAAGCGTCTCGATTCCGTCCGGTTGCGGCATCATATGATCGAGCAGAATCAAATCATATTTCTTTTCTTTGCAAAGCTCGATGGCACGATTGCCCGAAATACAAAGATCCGGCACGATACCGTTTCGTTTTAAGAACAGTTTTACAATCGTTAAGTTGGACTGATTGTCATCCACCGCAAGAATACTTGCATCCGGTGCGGTAAAACTGCAGTTTTCGGACACGGTGTCCTGAAGATTTCTTCCAACCATAAAATCATCCGCCAAAAGCTCCGGCCCGGTATATTTCACGGGAAGATGCACATAAAACTCCGAGCCCGCTCCGTATTCGCTTTCCACTCCGACCTCACCGTTCATGGAAGATACAATGGATTTTACGATGGCAAGTCCCAGACCGGTTCCCTCAATATTGGCATTCGTCTTCATATCCGCTCTGGAGAATGCGTCAAACAGCTGTCCGATATCCTCCTTGCGGATTCCTTTTCCGGTATCTTTTACACGAAGATGAAGAATATATCCGTCCTCCTTAAACTCGCCTCCCACGTACAGGGTAATGCTGCCGTTTTCCGTATACTTCACCGCATTGTTTAAGAGGTTCACGAGAATCTGCCGGATTCGGAATTCATCGCCGATCATATCATTCGGAACCTTCTCCGCAATCTGCGTATTCAGGACCAGCGATTTTTCCTCCGCCCTTTCTTTAATCAGGGAAATAACATCACACAACAAATCGTCCAGACGGAAATCTTCTTCCTTGATTTCCATCTTTCCGGATTCAATCTTGGTAAAATCAAGCACATCGTTTACAAGCATCAGAAGCATTTTCCCCGATGTCTTGATGTTTCTCGAATACTCGTCAATGACAGAATCGTTATTCTCCCTGAGAATCATTTCGTTCATTCCGAGAATGGAATTAATCGGTGTTCGGATTTCATGGGACATGCTTGCCAGGAATTTCGTTTTCGCTTCCGAAATATCGATGGCGTGCTGTTTTTCCGCATTCAGCATTCGCAAATCATGGATCTGCTGAATGACAATGAAAGTCAGGAAAAATGCCAGACCTGTCACAATGGGAATGTATGCTCTGACAAAAGGAAGATACATCAAAGTGGCTACCAGTTCCAGAAGACCGGAAAAAAGGAATCCGAGAAAACCGATAAACGTGTAACGGTACTCGCTGATTTTTCCGCGAACAGCATCCACAAGCAGAATGACAATTCCGCATAATGCCAGAATTACAAGTACAACATTCGCGGTATTACGCAGATAATGAAAATGAACGATTCCGGTGAAATGAAGGAACGGGAATCCGACGGCGTTTAAAATTGCAAGCGTCATGACGGCTGCGGTTGTCCATTTATAACGCCCCCGCTGAATGGAAGAAAGATAAATTCCGAGCGGCAATGGCATAACCAGACAGAACATATAACTTAAAAGCCCATTCACATGATAGACTCCGAACAGATACGGGAACAGATACGAGTCCGTAAACAGCCATGCCGAAATGGACAGTATACCCAGTGCACCGTACGTCATGTCTATTTTATGCTTGTAAAAGTGTCTTAAAACGATACTTACAATATACGTAACAAAGGAAAAGGCAATCACAATGAAAGAAAGAATAAACGCAAGACCCGATGTCTTCAGAAGATGGCTGATTGCGCCCGCGCGCGTACTGATAAAGAATTCCGGAGTCCTTTTGTCAATATCCTGAGGCGATACTCTGAGCACGGTAATCTCCGCACCCGAATCGCTCTCAGAAAGCGGGACAAACATCACAAAACGAGTAAACGATCCGCCCGGAGTATTTACATCCCTGCTTTCAACAAAATCTTTCCTCAGCTCACCGTTAATATAAACCGACACGTCATTTCTGGTGTCAAAGAAAAGGTATTCATTCGACTTAACATCCGCCGGAAGCGTATTCGTAACAATTTGGTCTCCGTTTTCGTCAGTCTCCACGTTCCAGTTTTCCACATAGCGGATGGACTCTCTCTGAATTATATCACCCCTGCGAATCAGACCGAAATAAATAAAAACAAGTGCATTAAAAGCAAGTAAAGCAAACAGCACCGTCTTGGATGCCGCAATACTGATATTAAATGCACTCTGTTTCGGATTCTTATTCATATATTTTCCTACATTTCGTTATTTTCATCAGCCGATTTTTAATGCCCCGACTCCGCCTCATAAATCAGTTCGCCCAAAACACGAACCAGATTATCCACTTCTATCGGTTTGCTTAAGTGCGCGTTCAAACCTGCCTGCAGGGAACGTTTCGCATCCTCCTCGAAAGCGTTCGCGGTAAGCGCAATAATCGGAATCTTCCCGGCATCCGGACGATCCAGTTTTCTGATGTTACGCGTTGCTTCCAAACCGTCCATGACCGGCATTCGCACATCCATCAGAATTGCGGAATAATAACCGGGGGCGCTTGCGACAAACATTTCAAGTACTTCCGCTCCGTTACACGCCCGTTCCGAAAGAACATCTTCGAGTTCCAGAAGATTCGCCAGAATTTCCGCATTCTGATCCACATCTTCCGCCATCAGAATCCTCTTTCCGGCGAGCACCTCTTCGAATGAAATCTCCTTCACAGGCTTCGTCTCTTCCGCTTTTTTATCGGAGGCCGTAAGCGGCAGTGTCACCGTAAAGGTACTTCCGACATTTCTCTCGCTTTCAACCCGGATCTCGCCGCCCATCATGTCTACAAGATTCTTAGTAATGGCCATTCCGAGACCGCTTCCGCCGTATTTGCTGGTATTGCTTTCATCTTCCATGGAGAAGGTATCAAAAATATGCGGAAGATACTCCGGATCCATACCGATTCCTGTATCCTGCATGGTAAAACGCATTCTGCAAATTCCGTCTTCTTCCGAAAGCTGCTCCACATTCAGCGATACTTTTCCCGGAGCACTGGTAAATTTCACGGCATTTCCGAGAATATTAATCAGTACCTGCTTCAGTTTTAAATCATCGCCGATGTAATAATCTTTTACATCGGATACGATATTGCATCCGTATTCAAGTCCTTTTTCCTGGCACTGCCCGTGAATGATAATATTAATCTGTTCCAAAAAATAGTGAAATGAGAATTCCTCATTTTTCATCGCCACGCTTCCGGACTCGATACGGCTCATATCCAGAATATCATTAATCAGTCCGAGTAAGTGATTGGCACTGGTACCGATTTTTTCCAAATGGTCTTTCGTGCGGTCCGACAGTTCCGGTTCTTTTAATGCAATCGTCTGCAAGCCGATGATTGCGTTCATCGGCGTTCGGATTTCATGGCTCATATTGGAAAGGAAACTGGACTTGGCACGGGATGTTTCCTCCGCACGTACTTTCTCCACTTCTATCATTTTCTCACGATTTTGCATAATCGTATAGATATTCAGAAGAATCATAAGGGACAAAACAACCAGTCCGATCTGAATATAGCTCGCGACATGCATGGCGCGGTCGACTTTCTTTGTTTCATTCTGAAGAAATACGATATCCGAAACATCCGAGAAAGAATCCTTATCATGTGTCTCTATATGCTTTTGCACATTGTCCCGGAATTTGTCCAATGCCTGATCCGTGGTCTGATGCATCCAGACACTGGATGTAAAAATGATGAGTCCCAAAAGAACCACCCATGCCACAATGGATTTGCCCATACGGCGTTTGTGGTCGATTTGAAGGAAAACACGGAAATACAGGAATCCGCAAATACTCCATACGGAAAGAATCATGTAGGACTCCGTGGACAATGTACTGATGGAAATAATATTCGGAATTAAGAATTCTATCGCAAAAAGCACGGACACAAACAGTCCGATTAATCCGAAAATCATGTGTTTTCGATTCTTCTCCTGCCTTGCCGTTTTGAAAGCAGATGCGGAGGTCATGGCATATGCAATGGTTGCACCGACCGTGGTAACGTCCACAATCCAGCTGATTGCCGTACGGCCCAGGAAAGGAAAGACCGTCGAAAAAACAAGGATTCCCAAAATGGCATTTCGCGGAACGAAGTTTGTTTTCTTTCCAATCCACTTGGGAAAAAGTCCGTCTTCGGAAAGCGTATCCATAAGGCGGCTTAATGCGATGTAATTCCCAATCAGACCGGTAAAAATTCCGCCCATGGCCGCAACTCCGAGAATCAGACTTCCGGTCTCGCCCAATGCCGCATTTGCCGCATGGAAAGTCGGCTGGGAAGCAGCACCGGAATAATTCCCGAGATTTCCGATATAGTCCGTCCATGAACTGCACCCTTCCGGCAGAGCTTTTACCGCCATCAGGGATAAAAGGACGTAAGCAATCGTTGCCGTAATCACTGCAACAACAAGTACGGAAAACGTTTTTTTCAATGAGAATCCGACTTCTGCCGCTGAATGCGAAATGGATTCAAATCCGACAAATGCCCAGGGGGCCAGGGCAAAGATGGTAAACACACCTCCGACCGCGCTTTTCCCCGATGCAAAAGCAGGGGTATATCCGCCGCTTCCGAATTTCCGTGCGACGGCAACGAAACAAATGAGCACACCCATAAACAGAAGGACGGCCATAATGATCTGTGTTAATGCCGCCGGCTTTCGGAACAGACAGATTAGTGCCGCAATAACAAGTGCACCTTCTGCCAACATGAGTTCTCCGGCATAAATCGGATATCCGGCAATATCGTAAAGGTAACCGAACTGAAACAGGTCACCGACTAATGTTCTCATAATCAGGGGAAGGGCTGTGGCATTGGCCCAGATGATAGCGATATAAGTAAGAATTAAAAACCAGGCACTTAAGAAGCCCTGATCGTATCCGAATGTTTTCTTTGTATAGGTATAAGTTCCGCCGCCGTCCGGATAGCGATTCATCAGATAGTGATAATTCACCGCAAGAAGCAGCATTACCAAACCGCCCAGACTCAGTCCGAGGGCAGTTCCGGCAGGACCCGCAACAGGCAAAAACGTGGTCCCCGGCATTACAAAAGAACCCCAGCCTACACTGCAGCCGAATGCCAGTGCCCACGCACCGAATAGTCCCAAATATTGTTTGCGTCCTGAACCAGCACCGGATTCATTTGTCAAATGATTCATGCTGTCCCCCCATCATTCAGGATTATGTCATAGTTTTGCCCTCATATCCGTATTATACCACTCCGGCGCGCTCAGGTCATTGATAAATTCATGTTCTGAACAGCATCAGATTGGCCATTCCGAAATATACCATCAGCGAGATGGCATCCACCATGGTGGTAATGAACGGCGATGCCATAACGGCCGGGTCGAAGCCGAGTTTTTTGGCAATCATCGGCAGCGTACAACCGATTACTTTGGCTACCATAACGGTTAATACCATGGTAATGCACACCGTTGCCGCAACCAGTAATGTGACATTCGGATTATGCATAATGAGTCTGTCCACGAGCATGATTTTTACAAAGCATGCCGCCGCCAGCGCACAACCGCAAAGAATCGCCGTTCGAAGTTCCTTCCAAATGACACCGATTAAATTGCCGAATTCCAACTCTCCCAAAGACAGCGCACGAATGATGGTAACGGAAGACTGGGAACCGGAATTACCGCCGGTATCCATTAACATCGGAATGAATGCCGCCAGCACAACCTGTGCCGCCAGCGCATTTTCGAATTTGGTCATGATGATTCCCGTAAACGTTGCCGATACCATCAAAAGCAAAAGCCAGGGAATACGATGCCTGAAAAGATCAAAAACATTGGACTTTAAATATGTCTTGTCGGAAGGCGTCATACCTGCCATGATTTCGATATCCTCGGTAGCCTCGTCTTCCATGACATCCATAGCATCGTCGAATGTAACGATTCCGACAAGTCTTAAATCCGAATCGACTACAGGTAATGCGATAAAATTATACTTGGACAGTTTCTGAACAACTTCCTCTCTGTCATCATGCGTATTGGCAAAGATTACATTCTGATCCATCATTTCCTTAATCAGGGTATCTTCATCCTGCGCAAGAAGCAGATCCTTTACGGTTACGAAACCGATCAGTTTTCGAAACGATGTAACATAGCAGGTATAAATGGTTTCCTTGTCGAATCCGGTACGCCGGATGCGAAGGATTGCCTCTTTTACGGTCATATCCGGTCTTAGGGTTACATACTCGATTGTCATGATGCTTCCCGCGGAATTCTCCGGATATCGCAGAATTTCATTGATATCCTTGCGCATTTTCGGATCTGCCTGTGCAAGAATTCTTTTGACCACATTTGCAGGCATCTCTTCTACGATATCAACCGCATCATCGACATAGAGTTCGTCCAGTACTTCTTTTAACTCGCTGTCCGAAAAGCCTCTGATTAACAGCTCCTGCAAATCGGATTCCATCTCGACGAAGGTCTCCGCTGCCAATTCCTTGGGAATCAATCGAAAAAGAACCGGGAGCCTGCTTTCGTCCATTTCCTCAAAAGCGGACGCAATATCAGCCGGATTCATTGTTACCAGTATTTCTTTGATGGTAGGATATTTTTTCTCCTGAAGAAGCGTAAGCAAAGTGCTTACGATAATAGATACGTCTCTGGTCTCAGCCACTGGTCTTTCCTCCTTAAGTTAATCTTTCAGATGAAAAACCGACGCAAAAAACAAACCGACCTAATCACAGAAAAAGGAAGCGAATACCGCTTCGTTTCCGCACGATCGACCCGCTGACGCGTCGGTGGAACTACTTCGATAATCCATATCCGCTTCCTCCTTTTTCAGAATTTGTGCAAATAAGTATTTTATACTTTTGTGCTATTCGATTATAGTTTTTTTAATGTCCTTTCGTCAATACCCGTAAGAGCATTATAATTTTGCAACCGGAGCAATATGTTTACTCACAATTCTGCTCTCGTTCGCTTCCTTGAGATTCTTAACGGATTCCTCGATATCCTTTCCTTTCAGCTTTTCGTCCGGAATTGCGTTGTTGGCTTTTACAAGGGAATCGGAGAGCCCGAGCGCTTTTCCGAGTTTACACATCAATTCAAGATCCTTTATACTCTTCTTTGCCTCGTTTGCATCATAACCGTCTTCTTTTCCCACGGATTTGGTTGCTTTGTCGAAAAGTTCCATGACTTCATCTTTTACGGCCTTGGCTACGACTTCTTTCGCGTAATCCTTCGGTTCCTTGATTTTTAAGAGACTTTCACGGCTAATGTCGCGAAGTTCCTTCGGATTTCCGTCCACATTTTCCAAATCATGAATCTCCAGGCCGTACATATTGATTCGTTCAAATAAATTCGTACTCTTTACCAGAGAGATAAACTTGACGCGTTCTTCTTCCGTCTGCTTAAAATCGAATTCTTTGTTCTTGTAGTTTTTCTCAAGGAACATTGAGGAAAGAGCAGCCTCATTCATGTAATGCCGTTCTTCTACGGAAAGAACCGTGCCCACATTATAATTCTGCGGGTCCTGAATTTTCTTCGCCAGACCGTCATAGTGCATTTTAGCGGCAAGTCCGCTGTAATGGTTTGCAAACTGTTTGCTGTAGTCGGCAAAATTATCCTTTTTCTCGGTTTCAAGCTTTAATACATAATAATCCGGATTAAATGTAATTCCGTACTTCTCTCTTAAACCTATTTTGTCCTGAATATGATCAGCGCCGGCATATTTCAGATTGAATTTCAATACTTCCAGTTTAAAAGGATCATTTTTCTGGAACTCTTCAAGTTGTACCATCAGAAGCTTATTACACTGTGTTAATACCGACTTGTAGAATCTTTCATCCGCTTTGGAAGGAATATTATATCTGCCCTTTGTATCTTCTCCCGACAATCCTCTGAGGAAAGTGTATTTTCCGTCATGATTATATTTATGCACTCTCTTCGCCATGAACCCATTCATCAGTTCAAGCGCATTCATCATATCTTTCTTCTGAAGTGCTTCCTTAATCTTCGTCACTTCGGGATCCTGCTCTTTAGTCAGTTTTTCCACATTTTCAAGTTCGTATAAAGCTTCCTCGCAGGCATAATCATTCTCACTTACATGGTTTTTCTCCATCAGTGAATAAAGCGACGCCCTTATACTTTCCTGTGCATCTACGATGTTGCTTCGACGTTCTTTGGTTGTTCTGGAATCCTTACCTCTTCTTATCTGATCATCTTTTCTTTCGATATAGTGTTCCATCTGAACGTCCAGTTTCTTAAGAAGCGGAATCAGTTCTGTTTTTGCGTCTGCGTTTTTATCCGCAAGAGCCTTTGCTTCCAGCAGTCCGTCCAGAATATCATCGTATTCCTTTGTTCCGAATGCGACTTTCGCTTTTTTCTGGGCACACTCCAATGCGAATGTGATTTGTGCGGTCGGATTCGAAAGATCGGGGCGCACTATAACCTGCTCTTTTTCCTGATATTTATAGGTTACATTCTCTTCAACCGCGATATTATCCAGGTTCAGTTCCGCAACTGCAGGAGCCTTAAACGCATTAATGGTAATACCCTTTCGATCCGGCCTTGCAATCGGGCTGACTTCCTGGTATTTTTTGTCCATTTCCTCAAATTTCGCTTGGTTATTCTTGTATTTCTCCTCTCTTACTTCCGAAATATGACCCGCCTGTTTGTGTTTCAAAAATGCCTGTTCCATATCCGCCATAGCCGTGGCTGTCGGTTTGGATTGATATAAAGCCTGGTATTCTCCGTTTGAATTCTTGACATATTTTACGTTGTAGAAATTGCGGTTTTCCCTTTTCGCCTCATTATCCTTGGAAAGACGACTCTGCTTAATCTCCTTAATTTTTTCAACATCTTTATTTCTCAGAGCCTGTTCATACGCTGCATTTTCATTCATAAGTCTCAAGGGCTCCTGAAGCTGTTTTTGGAATTTCCGATTACTCAGTTCGTACTGCAGATCCTGATCTCTTTTTCTTATATCCTTTTCAATGGGTTCAAACTCACGCAGCAAATCCTTTTCTACTTTGCTCTGCTCGTTTAAAAACCTCCGATACGTTTCGTCTGCTTTATTTATGGCGATGTATGTATTCGCGTCATTTCCATACTTTCCGTAGAGTGAACTTAAAAGCTTTCCTTTTTCCTCCTTTTTCACGCTCAGAATTTTAAACTGCTCCTGAATCGGACTTACCTTTTCATCGGCATTGACAAATTTGTTGGCGGGATTATTTGACAAGTCCAGAATTTTCTTGTTAATTATACTAATCTCCAGGTCAAGCTGGGTAATCTTATTGAGGGTGGCTTTTGCTTCTTTTGCACCCGCTACATTTTTTTCTGCCGCATTAATTCTGGTCTGATTCTCGATACGGAACTTTTTCCATGCATCAGCAACACGTTCATTAGCACGTTCTCTATTTCTGGCAATCTCTTCATCTATTCTGATTACGGAGCCGATATAATCCTCCTGCATACCGTACAGATTGGCACATCTTTTCATAAACACCGTGTCGAGATACGGGTTGAATTCCAGGTCCACCTTATTCTCGTTGCCGCCTCTGCTGACACCCACGGTATTGGCAAGCGCCTTCATTTCCTCGATTTCATCGGCTGCCTGAATAACCTTTTGCTTGTCTTCTTCTTTGTTTGTAACATTATAAAATGTGTAATAAACGGAATGGTATTTTTCTTCCGCAATACCAAGAATCGCCGTCTGAATTGCCTCTTCCGGCTCCATATTCGGATTGTTCACCAGTTTTTCGCGGCTTCCTTTATAAATTTCGGAATTCTTGTACTGTGCGGCATTTTTCTCAAAATCATCGCTCATTAATTCCGTCAGAATCTCGGCTTTCCAGCTCTTCATTTCTTCTGCGGAACCATGTACATTCTGTAATTCATATTTCAGCTTGCCAAGATACAAAAGTCTGGCAAGTTCATCCTCATATGCAGCCGCATTCGCACCGTTCGGATCATAGTTTCCGAGCTTTGTCAGTTTATCATATGACTGATTCACAAGCGTCTGAACCAGGCCTTCCGGATCCTTTGTAATGGCATCTGCGCAAAGATGTGTATTTACGGCATATGCATCGTTAATATTTGCAATTGTGTCTTCCGCAAATAATTCCGGTGCTTTCTTATTGATATCCGTAAGGTAAACATTCAGTTTCTTATGAAGTTCCAGGGAATAAACGGCCCATTTAATCTTATCTTCGTTCGTTGCACCTTCGCTGGTCGCAGCATTGTAAAGCTCCTCTGCGTTGGCCGATTCGAAGTGCTTTTTTACATCCTCATAAAGGGGGCCTTCGCCCTGATTTGATGCAAACAGCGCTCCTAAATACTGAACTGTTATTTTTTCGTTTCCATCCATTACTTTTTCCTCCTGGATTGCTCCGATTTATTGCATTTTCCGGCATTCTGCCGAGTCTCTCGCCATTTATGTCACACAGTATATACCCCGAAGTCCAACAAATGTCCAACAAATGTCCAACCGACTATAATTTTTTTTCGCTACAATAAAAAAGCACCCGCTCATGTAAACATGGCGGATGCTCCTCTTTAGTTGTTTGCGTTTTCCCCGGTAAGCAGTTCCTGCTTCTTTCCGGATTTACATCATCTTCCGAACTTTCCGATCAGATATTCCGGTCCGTACCATGGGATCTCGGGATCGGCGCATTTTCCGCCGCCGGGAATGACAATCAGATGCTCCTCTCCCTTGTAGGTCAATGTGTATTTCAGCGTAACACCGGGATGATCATCCAGATATTTCATAATCTCATACGATAAGCCAAAATCTCCGGAAGCCTCTGCCACCGCTGTTCCGCCTCTCGTTGCAACAATATCCGCTGCTATCGCAAGTTGCGTTTTCATGGGTTTAAACCAAAACTGATCCTCAACCGGTCGAGCGGAATAATAAATCTTCATCGATATATAGAAAATCGGATCTGTACACTTGAGAGTCAACGTATTGCCCGAGATCTTGTCGACGCTCCAGCCTTCATTCAGATCAAATATTGCACCGTTCGGAACCGGGAACGGGAATTCAATCTCCACAATGTCTCCCGCATCCGGATACAGCTTAAACGCAATCCACATATCGATTGCCTTCATCCCCTCATATTCTTTTGTGATTAAATCCGTTTTCCCGATTATTTCATAATGCTTGTTACATTCACTGACTTCATAGACGTCAGCGTAGAGAGGCGATCTCGAAAATACCTCCTTATCCTCATCTGCATAAACCGTCACGCTTGTCGTCGCAAATTCGTCGTAGCCTAATTCGGAACAATCCTCGGAAAAGATTATATTACTCCAAGTCAAATCCTTTTTTATTGCTACCGGCCCACCCTCGGTCCGGCCGATTATGGGCAAAAACAGTACCGAAAACGCAAGCATCGCACCGGTAATTGCCGTTGTCAGTTTTTTCATTTTCCACATAGTTTTTTCCTCCTTTTCATCGGATTTATTAATATTATATCATAACCCGGCAACTTTCGCCTCTTCATCAATGTATCAGAACACTTAACCAATTGTTCCAAAGACTTTTCCGTCGACTCTAATCTTCATCCCACCGGTCTTTTTTATGGTATAATAAAAAAAGCCTGATTATCAGCGGACTGACGGAATCCCAAAAGGAAAAAGCATATCTCGTAACAACAGGCTATAATAGGAATATGATACGATTATCGAACACAGAACCCGGAGGTGCGTTTGGATAAATGAATATCATCATCTATGACTTCGGCACAAGCAGTGTAAAGACCGGCCTTTTTACCATTGATTCCGGGATTTGTCTTACCGCTTCCTCTTCCGCCGGATATTCTCTTTATGTCAGTGACGACGGTGGTGCCGAACAGGATGCCGACGAATGGTGGAGTGCCATATGTTCCACCACGAAAATGCTGTTTCAAATGTGTGATGTTACTCCCGAAGATATAGACGGGATTTCGTTCTGTTCTCAAATACAGGGATCTGTTTTTGTCGATGAAAAAGGCAATGCCTTAAGACGTCCCATGAACTATCTCGATCAAAAAGGTGTGAAAGAATATAACAAATGCATGCGTAGCGGATTGATTAAAGTATCCGGTTGCAACCTCTTTAAGCTTCTTCGAAACCTCGCCGTAAATTATGCCGCATCCACAAGCGCCAAAGACCCTGTATGGAAATATAAATGGGTAGAGAATAATGAGCCGGAAATATACAGCAGAATATATAAATGGTTAGACATAAACGACTATCTGACGACAAGATGCACCGGCCGAATTGTGCGGACCGCAGATTCCGCCTTTGCAACATTCCTTTATGATACCAGAAAGGGACGGGAAGGTTGGAACAAAGGGCTTTTAAAAATGTATGGCATCAATCCGGAACATATGCCTGAGATTATCGACAGCACCGAAAAAGCCGGCGAACTGACGATGAAAGCCGCATCGGATTTGGGCCTTAAAGAAGGCATTCCGGTTTTCGCTGGTGGCGGCGATACGACCTTTGTAAGTATCGGAGCCGGGGCCTGCAACGTCGGTGATACGCATATTTATGTAGGGACATCGGGCTGGGTGTCCACCTTCTTAGATCACCAGGTTGTTGACATCAATGCAATGATTACCGGTGTACTCTCCGCCTGCCGCGGTTACTTCAATTATTACGCCGAACTGGAAACTGCCGGCAAGTGCATTGACTGGATTAAGGACAATCTTACAGGGGACCAGGAAATCCTTCAGCCTAATAGAAAACAAAGCGGTATTTCTCTTGAGTTTGAAGAATATTTCGTCCATTTTTATGAGCGTTTATCAGATGATGTCAGCAAAGCCCCTCCCGGGGCAAACGGTGTAATTTTCACTCCATGGCTTCACGGAAACCGTTGTCCTTTTGAGGATAACAACGCCGCAGGTATTTTTTTCAATATCCGGATTGATACCGGTCGAAAAGAAATGCTTCGCGCCATATTCGAAGGAATCTGTTATCACCTTCGATGGCTTTTGGAATGTGAGAACAGGAAAGTAAAAACTTCCGACGCCATTCGCTTTGTGGGCGGTGCTTCCCTCTCTCCGGTTTTTTGTCAGATTCTTTCGGACATTACCGGTCGAAAAATTGAAACCATAAACAATGCCCAGGAAGTCGGTGCCATGGGAGCCGCAATGGTTGTTGCATGCGGTATACGGGGTGATAATGTCATGAAGCTTTCAAAGGAACTTGTAAAGCCTGCTCACACATACGTTCCGGATAATCGTAACAGGGAAGTATACGAACGAAATTATCGCATTTTTAAGAAACTGTATAAAAACAATGCTTCCTGCTTTAAGGAAATCAATTCATAAAACGCATCATAAGCATGATGTTCCGTAAAAGGAGTTCTGAATGGATACAAACAAAATTTTAAAAGAGAACGAGATCGATGCAAACCGGTTACTGACAATTATTAATTTGGTTACGCTCGGAATTGTCGCAATTACATGGCTTCTTTTTGAAACCGGATTTTTCTACATTCGCGTTCAGTTCCGCGGTCTGATGATTTTTAATATTCTTCTGCTGGCCACGGTTGCCGTCATCAGTCGGATTTTCAAATTTGAGAAAGAATGGATTAAATATATTCTGATGGCCGCAATGACGATCGTCTTTGCCGTTACCACATCGGTCCTTACCTATAATGTCACCCTGTTAATTGCCATTCCGATTCTTTTATCCATCCGGTACTTCAGCAGAAAATACACCATCTTCATTGCCATCCTGTCGATAGTTGTTTTCTATATTGCGTACCTCTACGGGGCAAATCACGGGATGCTGGACCTGAATTTTGTACAGTACAACCCCGGCACGACTATCGTTACAAATAATAAAATGTGGCTGGACGATGCCGTCAAAAATATCCCGTACGACAGCCGGCTGATGCTTATTAATACCACCGTTTCAAACTATTTTGTCAAACTTCTGCAATATATCATCATTTCCGCAGCAAGTCTGGCACTGGTTATCTGGTGCCAGAAAATATTGCAAAAGCAGAAAGAACTTACGGAAAGCACCGCAAGAATCGGAGCCGAGTTGGAACTTGCCGAGAAAATCCAGTCCGATATGCTTCCCAGCATTTTTCCTACTTTCTCCGAACAGAAGGAATACGATCTGTACGCATCCATGACCACGGCAAGAGAGGTCGGCGGAGATTTCTATGATTTCTTTATGATTGACGATGACCATCTCGCTTTGGTTATTGCCGATGTTTCCGGAAAAGGAATTCCCGCTGCCATGTTTATGATGACGGCCAAAACCACAATCAAAGACTATGCTTTAACGAACGGCAGTACATCCGAAATATATACCATCGTAAATGACCGTCTTTGCGAAAACAACAAAGCCGAAATGTTCGCTACGTCGTGGATCGGAATTTTAAATATCAAAACCATGGTGATGCAGTATACCAACGCAGGCCACAACTATCCTATTCTAAAAAGGAACGGCGAGCCGTGCGAATTTTTAACGGACAAACACGGGCTCTTTCTTGCAGGTCTTGAAGGAACCAGGTATAAACAAAGCGAAATACAGCTTTCTGCCGGAGACCGTCTGCTTCTTTACACCGACGGTGTTACCGAGGCGCACAGTAAAGATGGCGGTATCTACGGAGAAGACCGTCTGAAAAACGTAATCAACGCGACCGCGGATGAAAAAGGCGAAACCGTACTCTCCCGCATTCTGGACGATGTAAACGGATTCGCCGAGGGATTGGATCAGTTTGACGATATAACGATGACCATTCTGACAATCAGGGATGAATGATTTATTTGAATTCTGTTAATTGCAGAATATTGATTGTTAAATATTTAATTTCAGGAGGGAAAACAAATGGAACTGCAACTGGAAAGCAAAAGAGAAGGCAACGAACTGACAATCAGACTGAATGGCGAAATCAACACAGGAACCGCTCCGCAGTTAAAAGAACTGCTGGAAACAGAGCTTACCGATGTCAAAGTACTTACTTTGGATTTTGAAAACTGCGATTTCGTTTCCTCTGCCGGGCTTCGTATTCTGCTCGCCACCTATAAGACTTTAAAGGCCCAGAAAGCACAAATGAAACTGATTAACATCGGTCCCAATTTCAGCGAAGTTCTGAATATTACCGGTCTGGATGCGGTTTTCGGCATTAAAGTAAATCATAAATAAAGGGGCTGTTGTCATTCATGAATGTATATGATTTTGACGGCACAATTTATTATCCGGACTGTGCCCTGAGTTTTGCACTCTGGTGCATAAACAGGCATCCTTCGCTTGTATTTACATATCTTCCGAAGGCCGTCTCTGCCATGGTAGGACATAAAATCGGAAAAGTTCCGCGATTTGTCATGGAACGGACATTTTTCAGTTTCCTTTGTAAAGTGAAAGATTTTGACGTGCAAATCGAACGATTCTGGGATAAGCACGAAAAAAACATTTCCGACTGGTATCTTGCCCAGAAAAAGCCGGATGACTTAATCATCAGCGCCTCTCCGAGCTGCATTATCGGACCGATTGCCGGAAGACTCGGTGTAAAATATATCGCTTCGGAATACGACCGCGATGTGGGTGCCTTCGTGGATAATCTGATGCTTGCCAGAGAAAAAGCGGCTTATATTTTTGACCAGGGTTTCCCGGAGATTGAAAATTTCTATTCCGATTCTCTTGCAGACACTCCTCTGGCTCTTTGTGCGGAGAAGGCACATCTGATTACAAATAAAGCGAGGACGGTTAATGACTGGCCGAAACTTGACGTTGAAACTTTGAAAAAAGTGCATGAAAAAATCGACACCGGATGGTCGGTTCATTTATAACGGAGCATAAATGAAAACAATACATGTGGATTCTACAACCGATAATCTGTCTTCCGTCATGGGATTTATAAATTCCGAACTGGATGAACTTGGATGTCCCGAAAGAATACGGGCACAGATTAAACTTGCCATTGACGAACTCTTCGGCAATATCTGTTTCTATGCCTACGATTCCGCTCCCGGCCCGGTAACGATCACTTTGGAAAGCGAATCGGATCCCCCGGCCGTCATTATTTCCCTGACAGACCGGGGAAAACCCTACAATCCGCTGGAAGCGGATGAACCGGACCTGGAGTTAAGCGGCGAAGACCGCCCCATCGGCGGTCTTGGTATTTTTCTGGTGCAAAGCACCATGGACGATCTAAACTATGAATATAAAGAAAATCAGAATATGGTTACTCTGAAGAAATATCTTTCAGAGTAAATCTTTTCCCATCTATATTTCTTATTTTTCAATTATTCCGTTCTTTCCACCCTTATCCCGCTTATTCCTTCCTCTGCAAGGACATCTCGCATTGCCAGAACATATTCTTCGCCATGAAAGCCCTGATACCAGTCAATATAGAAATACTCTCCGACTTCGGTAACCTGAAGCATAATGCCCTTCTCCTGCATTACATGAAAAGCGGTCATGCGGATACGGTTCCCGTACTCTGCCGTGCGTAGCGTTCCGAGATAACTGACCTCCGCTCCGGCTTTCAGATTTTTGCGCTGATCCATAACAATTTTATTGAGTGCGCCATAAACAAATGCCTTCGAATACCCCTCACAGATTGCACGGTATACGCCCGCCGTCTTCTTAATTGCGTCTTGTGCGGCAAAAGCGGAAAGCGCGGCGCGGAACCGCGTATTCAATTCCTCATCCGTTTTATCCGACAGTTCTCCGGCTTCTAAACTGTAATTAAAATGCACAACCTGATGCAGAAGCGAATCGGTATTTCCCATGACCTTACGGATGCTTACGGGTACCATAAAATTGAAGGGAAGCGTGTTTTCGGGATGTACCCTCTTAAGCGCCCGGGCTAAGCAGACATACAGAACCGACTGGGGAGAACCCTTAACCGATTTCGCATATTTCATGAACTCCGCAGAAGGAACGCTGATACAGAATCCCCTGCAGTCCGCTTTCGGCACAAAGATACAGTCATCTGGGCTTTCCTGTATTTCAAAAGCCTTTTTTCCCAATAATGCACCCATGGCTGCTTTCGGATCCTGCGGTTCGACCAGAAGATAAGCATCCTTATCCTGCCCGGAAACAGGACCGTCCTTCTCAGTATGTACTCCGTCCGGAACAGGGTATTCGACTGCATCCGCAATACAGTAGTAGTGATAGAAAAATGTCTCAAGCACATACATAAAGCCGGTGCCGTCATAGGGCACATGGTCCGCGTAAACCCACAGAACATTGCCAAGATAGCACATCGTCACGGTATGGAAAGCAGCGGCCGGAGTCGAAGGTTCGATCACTTCACCCGTTTCTCTTAATACAAACGGCAGCGGATTCTCGGCAAGCACCAGCTGACCCCTTCGGATTACCGTCGCGTAAGTGACGTAAGGATAGACCTTTGTCGTCTTCTCCCAGGCTTTCCCAAGTGCCTCGGGATTGACATCCTCATTTAAATCGAACCGATACGTCATATAGAATGCCTTGTCTGTCGGATATGCCCCTCTTGCAAACATACCCGCCGTTACAGGGCGTATTTCCTTCCAGCCCTCCGTCCTGGGATCACCGTTTATTCCGACTGCAAACTTATAGCTTCTCTCAAATCTGTCTTCATTTAAGGAAATAACCGTATCCCAGCCATTGCACTGCCCCGAGCATATGAAGGCATCGCACCTGGACAGAAGATACAGGGCATAAAAATAGTTGACCGTGGTATCTTCAAGCTTCTCGGCATATTCGCCGTTTGCGTGTTCCTTCTCGTAATCAGCTATAATCTGTCCGTCTTTTAAGTCACTGACCGAAATTCTGCGCTGGGACAACGCTGCCATCGATTTCCCGAATTCTTTCCTCATCTGTGCAAGAATATCGGTATCTTCCGTTGCGAGAAAAATCTTCTCATATCCGTAATCCTTCATCCATTTGCGGATGAGCGGCGTCATCTGCTCAACACTTGCCATTTTTCTGGAACCGGAAAGACCCGTTGCAATATAATCACTGCCGCGAATCAGCACGCCCAGTGTTTTTTTGCCGCCGAATACCGCATCATAGTATTCATCCATTTCCATGGCGAAAGAGGGAGCAATGACCGATTTGTCCATCAGGCCCGGCAGCATCTGATAAAATTTGGTCTTAACCAGCATAAAAACACTCGGCACCCACAAGGTATTCTCTTCGTTCGCGTTCTCATCCCACAGATCCGCCGCAAAATAACGTTCCATCAGTTCCCTGGGATATTTTCCGAAATAATCCTTATACGGCGCCACAAATTTAAGTCCGAAATGTCCAAACGCCATTTCAAAGCGTTTATACGCCGAAAGAATCGCTCCGATTCCACCGGTGGCATCGATGGGAAGTGTCATATACTTATAATTTGAAAATTCCTTCCCGTTCAGAATCCATTGCAGGAAAAAAATATTATGGAAGGCATAGGTACTGCAAAGTCTGTTGAAGTTATTATCCTCCATCCCCAGTCTGAACTGCTCCTGTATGTAGAAACAGTCATCCTTATAAAGATCTTCGGGCAGTTCCTCCATGATATGGAGTCTCGGATTTTCGTCCATGAACCATCGGATTCTTTCATCAGCGCACCATATTTCCATATTCGTAAATTTAAGAATCACCCTGCTGACGGCTATCGTATATTCGTTCAGCTCCTCGAACACCATGTTCTTCAGGCCGTCAAAAAAGTTAAGATAGAGGGTCTCCTTATCATTTTCATCATAGATAAAATATTTCGCCATAAAGGGACGTTTTATGTATGGAGGATACGTATCCCGCGGTTCGAGATCCTCGTCGTTATCCCAGTAAACAATATCAAAATCTTCACCCTTGTCATTCTCTACATGAAAACGCGCTTTGCTCTCCGGTTTGTTTTGAAGTGCCTCATGAAACAGGTTCTCCGATAACTTAAGTGTTTTTGCCTCTTCATCTGTTTTTAAGGTTTCAATTTTAAACATCCGTCCGTACCTTCCTTACTTTTAAGTTTATTAAGTTCCCTTATTTATTCTACTCCTTTTAATGCTTCCACCATATCGATTTTATTGACTTTCGACGTAACATACAGATTTACAAGCACAGATACAAGAATCGCCCCCAAAACCGCTCCGACAAAAGGAACCGGTGACAGACGAAGAATCATGTCTCCGTCCTCAAGCGTAAATCCGTCTACGAGGATTTTAAGTGCCGCCAGTCCTGTCGGAATTCCGAGAATTGCACCGATTCCGGTAATCGTCAGATTTTGCTGCATCAGTATCATCCGAATTTTCACGGACTGGAAGCCCAGTACCTTCATGGTGGCAATTTCGCGAATCTTCTCCGCATAAGAAAGAACACCGAGATTATACAATACCACGACTCCCATGATGACCGCCATCACGATCAGAATACCCGTAATCGCGTATCCGGTCGAGTGGGAAGCAATCAGGATATCCTTCAGGCTCTGCCTGTCATTTACGGCCACAATTTCAGGTCTTGACTGAAGTTCTTTCGGAACATTCATCATGGTGTAAACAATGCTGGGGCGAAACTCTCCCCTGACTTCTTCGAACGCGGCACGGCTTAAAAGGATTCCCTGATCCGTTGCCTGTCTGATAAATCCCGAAACCCTGGCTGTATATGTTTCCCTGTCTCCCGGAATTCTCCAGGAAATCTCGTCACCAATCCGAAGGTTCAGATTTTCCGCCGTTTTTGTGGTAACCAAAACTCCGCTTTTCGGAATCTCCATGTAAGATAACTTTTCATCCATGATGCGATACAGATTTCCCTCATCCACAACCATTAAGAAACGGATATACTCCTGATCTTTGGTATATAAGGTTACGTTATCAAACTGAACCATCTGTCCGTGATACTCTTTGGCATAATCGCTGACCGTTCCGTATCCGACACTGTCTTCGAAGGTAATCTTGCCATTCGCCAGAATCAAATCGTCATACATCCAGTCAACCTGTGTTTCCATGCATTCATAGAATCCCACCGCTGCGAAGAGTAACATCGAACAAACCATTACACCGAATACGGAAAGAAGTGTCCTTAACTTATTCTTTCTGATATCCCTGATATTCCATCTCGTTCCGAAAGCAAGCATTTTCCAGATCGGTGTCTTTTCGAAAAATCCGCTTCCCACTCCTTTGGGTGCTTCCGGTCTTAAAATGTCTGACGCATTTTCCCTAAGCAACCGCCTTGTGCAGTAAAATGTAATTAATACGCACAATCCGACTGCAATGAAAGCCATATATACGCTCTTAAACGAAAGCTGGATGCGCATATAAGGATTCTGGTAATAGTACAGTGTTAAATCGGTTAAATACGTACCGAGTAAGTAATCTCCCAGGGAAATTCCGAGAACCGCAGCCACTGCGGAAATCACGAATGAATATGAGAGATAATGCAGTGTAATGGTTTTTCTGGAAAAACCAAGGGCTTTTAAGGTTC
>JAEEGL017086015.1_pt1 | contig 24214 bp, 18 predicted proteins | sample 9134231 | NCBI WGS metagenome assembly JAEEGL01 (sample SAMN16246548, study PRJNA631951) | gut metagenome | biome: gut microbiome; feature: rumen; material: fiber-attached | host: Bos | place: Iran: Karaj | collected 2018-10
AAAAAATGAATAAATTCATTTTGTTCTGCTCTCGTTTTTTCGTAACTTTGGATAAGTTACTCCATCTCGGCATAAAAAATGAATAAATTCATTTTGTTCTGCTCTCGTTTTTTCGTAACTTTGCACCCTTGAATTATATAATTATCCAAGACAATGAATATTGAAGCCGCAATTAGCAGTTCGGCGCAAAAAGCCATCAAGGAACTGTACGGACAAGATGTGCCAGAGAAGATGGTGCAGCTGTCAAAGACAAGAAGCGAATTTGAGGGCAATCTGACCCTCGTGGTCTTCCCCTTTGTTAAGATGTCGCACAAACGACCCGAGGAAACCGCACAAGAGATAGGAGAGTATCTCGTCAAACACGATACGAATGTGGCCGCCTATAACGTGGTGAAAGGATTCCTGAACCTGACGGTCGGCTCCGGGTCATGGGTTGACCTGCTCAACCGCATCAATGCCGACGAGCAGTTCGGCTACGTGAGTGCCGAGCGCAAAGCCGCCGAAAATGGAGGCAAGCAACCTTTGGTGATGATTGAATACTCATCGCCCAATACCAATAAGCCCCTTCACCTGGGTCATGTGCGCAACAATCTCTTAGGATGGTCGCTGGCACAAATCATGGAAGCCAACGGCTACCGTGTGGTGAAGACCAATATCGTGAACGACCGCGGCATACACATCTGCAAATCGATGCTTGCCTGGTTGAAATGGGGTAACGGCGAGACACCGGAGTCGTCAGGCAAGAAAGGCGACCACCTGATTGGCGACTATTACGTGGCCTTCGACAAGCATTACCGTGAGGAAGTGGCCCAACTGAAAGCCAAATACCTCAGTGAGGGCATGGACGAAGAGGCTGCAGAGAAGAAAGCCAAGGACGAGGCACCGCTCATCCGCGAAGCCCATGAGATGCTGGTGAAATGGGAGCAGGGCGACCCTGAGGTGCGCGCGCTTTGGGAGAAGATGAACGCCTGGGTGTATGCCGGGTTCGATGAGACCTACCGCGCCTTGGGTGTGTCGTTCGACAAAATCTACTATGAGTCAAATACTTACCTCGAAGGTAAGAAAAAAGTGGAAGAGGGTTTGGAGAAAGGACTCTTCTTCCGGAAAGAGGACAACAGCGTATGGGCAGACCTCACCGCCGATGGTTTGGACCAGAAGTTGCTACTCCGCAGCGACGGCACATCGGTATATATGACGCAAGACATCGGCACCGCCGACCTGCGTTTCCGTGACTACCCCATCGACAAGATGATTTACGTGGTGGGCAACGAGCAGAACTATCACTTCCAAGTGCTCTCCATCCTCTTAGACCGTCTCGGTTTCAAGTGGGGCAAAGACCTAGTACATTTCTCCTATGGCATGGTGGAACTGCCCAACGGCAAGATGAAGAGCCGCGAAGGCACGGTGGTGGACGCTGATGATTTGGTGGCCACGATGATAGCCGACGCGAAGATGCTGAGCGAGGACAAAGTGAACAAACTCGAAGGCATCAGCGAAGAGGAAAAGAACGAGATAGCCCGCATCGTGGGCATGGGCGCACTGAAATACTTCATTCTGAAGGTGGACGCACGGAAGAACATGTTGTTCAACCCCGAGGAGAGTATCGATTTCAACGGCAATACCGGCCCCTTCATCCAATACACCCACGCCCGTATCCGCAGTATCCTGCGCAAGGCCGAAGCCGAGGGCATCACACTGCCCGACACGCTGCCTGGCGACCTCGTTCTGAACGAGAAGGAAATCGCCTTGATTCAGAAGATGAATGAGTTCGGTGCCGCCGTGGAGCAAGCCGGCAAGGACTACAGTCCGAGCGGCATCGCCAACTATTGCTACGAATTGACGAAGGAGTTCAACCAGTTCTATCACGACTACAGCATCCTCAATGCTGAGACGGAGAGCCAGAAGATTTTCCGTCTGGTATTGGCGAAGAACGTGGCCAAAATCATCCGCAACGGCATGGCGCTGTTGGGCATCGAGGTGCCGGAAAGGATGTAGAATGTTGAACGACGACGAGTTGTTGAGGTCTATGACCGAAAAATGTTGAATGGTCGCTGATGCAATGAAGAATTATGAATTGTGACTTGACAATGCCGCCCGACTACCGCAACGACACGGTTCTTCCACTCCCCCCAGAGGTCAAATCCAACGCCTGGGCAGTAGATGCTGCATGCTCGGGCAATCCGGGGGTGATGGAATATCAAGGCATCGACTTGACCACCGGCGCCCAGGTGTTTCATTTCGGTCCGATTTATGGCACCAACAACATCGGAGAATTTCTCGCCATCGTTCACGCGCTGGCATTGATGGAACAACGCGGCATCCACGACAAAGTCATCTATAGCGACAGTTACAATGCCATCCTGTGGGTCAACAAAAAGAAATGCAAAACGACCTTAGAGCGCACCCCGCAAACAGAAAAGCTCTATCAAATCATCGCTCGTGCAGAGGCATGGCTGCTCACCCACCCCATCCAGACTCCTATCATCAAATGGGAAACGAAACAATGGGGCGAGATTCCCGCTGACTTCGGAAGAAAGAAATAACCACAAAAAAGCGAATCAATATGAAGTATTTATTATTTGCCATCATGATGACAGGGATAAGCCTCTGCGCCATGGGACAGTCCACAAGCGACGAGCCAAAAGGCGAAGTGACAGGTTACAAGTACACGGAAGAGGAAGAGGACGACTGCACTTACGAGGTATCGCACCACGGCAACGAATACCTGCTCCACATCTGCGATAAGAAGGAGAAAGCGGATGGTTACTGTATGATAGACAGCACCATCGTAGCACAGATTCGTTCGCTGATAGGTCAGACCACACTTGCCACGGTGAAAGAGAACTACCGCAACAAAGAGGCGAGCAAAAAGGCCAAGGCGTGGCGTCTCCGCGTCACGACCACATGGGGTCCGGGCGAAGACGAGAAATCGTCTGTGTACCACTACGGCTACCTTAACCCGGAAGATGCCAACGACTCCGTTGCCATACAAAAAACAATGGAGGTGATACAAGCCATCAACCAACAGTTGCTCTCCACACTGCGCGAACAACAGAAGACCTACGGCTACCAACGGATAGTATGCATGGCACATAAGGTATCGGGCTATATGTACGTATGCAGGGACGAGAACGGCGAGATGGTGTTCCCCAGCGACGAATTCTGGTATTTCAACTATGGCAACCGCTGCGTGGCTGAGAGCCGGGTTGTGCGCGAAAAGGTGACGGAGAAACGGTGGGAGTACGGGCAGGACAAGTCGGAGGAAATCGGCAAGATTGTGCAACTTGTCAAGTACAAGAAGCCCGAACAGGAGTACAGAATACTCGATGCTCCCAGTTCCAGATATACCTTTTATTTCTTTGACGGTCTCAGCGTGAGTTTCGATGACACCTACACCAAAGGCAACAAAGGCAAGTGGTCGATTCCCAATGCTTTTATCGTAGAACGACTGTTGGAGAAAGAATAGTGCCGCAAGAGCCATTGTCATAACATCCCCCGTAGCCCCAAAACTACGGGGGATGATTTTTAGCAAAAAAACATTTTGCTTTTTCCTCGCTTATTCGCATCTTTGACTGTCGTCGAAGGTACTTGCACTCGGAAATGGAAAAGAAAAAGCATTTTTTCTTTTCCATTTCTCTCGTTTATTCGTACCTTTGCAACCAGAATGCAAATATCTTAATTAACAATATGATTCTTTTCTTTCAGACCCCCTCAAAAAGCATTATCGCCACAGAGGCTGATCATGCTCTCAACCAGGATGAAATCAATGAACTTTGTTGGCTGTACGGCGACGCTGAAGCACTCGATGCTGCAACGCTCGATGGTTTTTTCGTAGGTCCGCGCCGCGAGATGATTACCCCGTGGAGCACCAACGCGGTGGAAATCACACAGAATATGAACCTGCATGGTATCCGCCGCATCGAGGAGTATTTCCCCGTGAGCAGTGCCGATGCCGAACACGACCCCATGCTGCAACGCATGTACAAAGGGTTGAACCAAGACATCTTCACCGTGAAAATTACCCCCGAACCCATCAAACAGGTGGAGAATCTGGAGGAGTACAATGAACAGGAGGGTTTGGCTCTCTCGCCCGAAGAGATAGAATACCTGCACCAGATAGAAGGTCAACTGGGTCGTCCGCTCACCGACTCCGAGATTTTCGGTTTCGCCCAAATCAACTCCGAGCACTGCCGTCATAAGATTTTCGGCGGCACCTTTATCATCGACGGTGAAGAGAAGCCCTCGTCGCTGTTCGCCATGATTAAGAAGACAACGAAAGAGCATCCCAACAAGATTCTATCTGCCTATAAGGATAACGTAGCCTTCGCACAAGGTCCTATGGTGGAACAGTTTGCCCCCAAAGACCAATCGACCAGCGACTACTTCGAAGTGAAAGAAGTGGAAAGCGTCATCTCGCTGAAAGCCGAGACGCACAACTTCCCCACCACCGTGGAGCCGTTCAACGGAGCGGCCACGGGCACTGGCGGTGAGATACGCGACCGTATGGGCGGTGGCACCGGCTCATGGCCCATCGCCGGCACGGCAGTGTATATGACCGCCTACCCCCGTTTGAAAGACGACAAGGGCGAAGATGTGACGTTGCGCGACTGGGAGGACCTGCTCCCCGTGCGCCAATGGCTCTACCAGACACCCGAGCAGATACTCATCAAAGCCTCTAACGGCGCTTCCGACTTCGGCAATAAATTCGGACAGCCACTCATCTGCGGTTCGGTACTGACCTTTGAACATCAAGAGGGAGAAGAGAAATATGCCTACGACAAGGTCATCATGCTGGCTGGCGGCGTGGGCTACGGCACGAAACGCGACTGTTTGAAGCGCGAACCTCAAAAAGGCAATAAGATTGTCGTGGTGGGCGGCGACAACTACCGTATCGGTCTGGGCGGCGGCAGCGTGTCGTCGGTCGATACCGGCCGTTACTCCAACGGCATCGAGTTGAATGCCGTGCAACGTGCCAACCCCGAGATGCAGAAACGTGCTTACAACTTGGTACGTGCCCTGTGCGAAGAGGAAGTGAACCCCGTGGTGAGCATCCACGACCATGGTTCGGCCGGACACCTGAACTGTCTCTCCGAACTGGTGGAGGAGTGCGGCGGCCGCATTGACATGACCCAGTTGCCCATTGGCGACACCACCCTCTCGGCCAAAGAGATTATCGCCAACGAGAGTCAGGAGCGCATGGGCTTGCTCATCGATGAGAAGCATATCGACCATGTGCGCCGTATCGCCGAGCGTGAACGCGCCCCGCTGTATGTGGTGGGTGAGACGACAGGTGATGCCCACTTCTCGTTTGTGCAGGGCGACGGTGTGAAGCCTTTCGATTTGGATGTCGCACAGATGTTCGGCCACTCGCCGAAGACCATCATGCGCGATGAGACCGTGGTGCGCACCTATGAGGGTGTGACCTACAGTCAAGACCATATAGACGAGTATTTGGAGCGTGTGCTGCAATTAGAGGCGGTGGCCTGCAAAGACTGGCTCACCAACAAAGTTGACCGCTCGGTGACAGGCAAAATCGCTCGCCAACAGTGTCAGGGCGAATTGCAACTGCCGTTGTCCGACTGCGGTGTTGTCGCTCTCGACTACCGTGGCCGCAAAGGCATCGCCACCGCTTTAGGTCATGCCCCGCAAGCCGGTCTGGCATCTCCCGAGGCTGGCAGCGTCTTGTCCGTGGCCGAGTCGCTCACCAACATCTTGTGGGCCCCCTTGGCCGACGGCATGAAGAGTTTGTCACTGTCAGCCAACTGGATGTGGCCGTGCCGTTCGCAAAAAGGCGAGGATGCACGTCTGTACAATGCCGTGGAGGCACTGAGCAATTTCTGCTGCGCCTTGGGCATTAACGTTCCGACGGGTAAGGACTCGCTCTCTCTTAGCCAGCAGTATCCCAACGGCGAGAAGATTATATCACCGGGCACCGTCATCGTCACATCGGGCGGTGAAGTGAGCGACATCCGCAAGGTGGTGTCGCCCGTCATGGTCAACGACAAGAACTCATCATTCTACCATATCGACTTCAGTTTCTGCGCCCAACGCCTTGGCGGTTCTGCTTTCGCCCAAACCTTGGGCCGTGTGGGCAGCGACGTGCCCACAGTGGAGAATGCCGAATATTTCACTGACTGTTTCAATGCTATCCAGGAACTGATACGCCGCGGATGGATTATGGCCGGCCACGACATCAGCGCCGGTGGTATGATGACCACCCTGCTTGAGATGTGCTTCGCCAACACCCGTGGCGGCATGCACATCAACCTGCACAGTCTGAACAGCGACGACATTGTGAAAACGCTCTTCGCCGAGAATCCCGGTGTGATTATCCAGGTGAGCGACGCCCATAAATTTGATTTGCGCGAGTATTTGGAAGACCACGGCATCGGTTACGCCAAGATAGGCTATCCCACCCCGAATGAGCGTACAATCGTCATCAAGAAAGATGACTATACGCATACGTTCGACATTGACCGTCTGCGCGATGTATGGTATCGCACCTCGTACTTGCTCGACCGCAAACAGAGCCGTAACGGCAAGGCCCGTGAGCGCTATGACAACTATAAGAAACAACCCGTGGAAATTAAACTGCCCAAGCAGTTCGTCGGCAAGCTGTCACGGTTGGGTATCAGCGCTGACCGCCGCAAGCCGTCGGGCATCAAAGCTGCCATTATCCGTGAGAAGGGAACCAACGGTGAGCGTGAGATGGCCTACTCGCTCTATCTGGCCGGCTTCGACGTGAAAGATGTGATGATGACCGATCTGATTAGCGGTCGTGAGACTCTGGAAGACATCAATATGATTGTGTTCTGCGGCGGTTTCTCTAACAGCGACGTGCTGGGCAGCGCGAAAGGCTGGGCGGGTGCCTTCCTTTACAACCCCAAAGCCAAAGAGGCACTCGACCGTTTCTATGCCCGTAAAGACACCCTTTCGCTCGGCATCTGCAACGGTTGCCAGCTGATGGTGGAACTCAACCTCATCAACCCCGAGCATGAGCATCGCGCCCGGATGCTGCACAACGACTCACGTAAGTTTGAGAGCGAGTACATCAGTGTGGCCATCCCCGAGAACAAGAGCGTGATGTTCGGTTCACTGAGCGGCAGTAAACTCGGTTTGTGGGTAGCACACGGCGAAGGTAAGTTCTCACTGCCCGAATCGGAAGACCACTATCATGTGGTAGCCAAATACAACTACAGCGGCTATCCTGCCAACCCCAACGGCTCAGACTATGACGTGGCAGGCATCTGCAGCGCCGACGGCCGCCATCTGGCCATGATGCCGCACTTAGAGCGCGCCATCTTCCCCTGGCAGTGCGGTTACTACCCCGTCAACCGTCTTAACGATGAGGTGACCCCGTGGATCGAGGCGTTTGTGAACGCAAGGAAATGGATTGAGAATGTGGAATATTGAGTTTTCTGAACCAAAGTTTCACCATTCACCATTCATAAATTCTTCATCGCGAAGCGATCATTTTTCGGTCATAGACCTCAACAACTCGTCAACACTCAACTTCGACACTCAGATATGGGTTTCTATTGGAATGGTTTTAAGACCTTTTTTAAGATAGGCGCATTCACCTTAGGCGGTGGTTACGCCATGATACCCATCATCGAACGCGAAGTCGTGGACCATCACAAATGGCTGAACAAAGAAGAGTTTCTTGACCTGATTGCCATTGCACAGAGTTGTCCGGGCGTGTTCGCCATCAACATGAGTGTGTTTATCGGTTACAAGATGCGGCGGCTGCCCGGTGCGATATGCACCGCTTTGGGCACAGCCCTGCCCTCTTTCGTCATCATCCTGCTCATAGCCATGTTCTTTCAGCAGTTTCAAGACAACAAAGTGGTAGCCGCCATCTTCAACGGCATCCGTCCTGCCGTGGTAGCCCTCATCGCCGTACCGACTTTCAACCTCGCCAAGAGTGCCGGCATCTCGTTGGCCAACTGTTGGATACCGATAGCGAGTACGCTTCTCATTTGGTTGATAGGAGTCAATCCCATCTATGTGATTATCGCCGCTGGTGCGGGTGGCTATCTGTTTGGCAAAATGGTTAATAACTCGTCAGAGACATGATATACCTGCAACTGTTTTATACCTTTTTCAAGATAGGTTTGTTTGGTTTCGGTGGCGGTTATGGTATGCTGTCGCTCATCCAGACCGAGGTGGTGTACAACCATCACTGGATGTCGTCGGCAGAATTCACCAATGTGGTAGCCATCAGCCAGATGACGCCCGGTCCTATCGGCATCAACTCAGCCACCTATTGTGGTTACACCGCTATCCACAACGCCCAAATGAGCGACAGTATGGCCATCTTAGGCAGTGCCGTAGCCACTTTCGCCTTGGTATTGCCCTCGCTCATCCTGATGATACTCATCTCGAAGATTCTGATGAAATATATGAAGTCGCAAATCGTACAGGACATCTTCAGTGGTCTGCGTCCCGCCGTGGTGGGTCTGTTGGCAGCCGCCACCCTGTTGCTGATGACTGAGGATAACTTCTCTACACCGAGTGTCAACCCATGGCGTTTCGGTGTGAGCGCCGCTCTCTGCGCTGCAACCTTCATCGGGACGAAATTTCTAAAGATCAACCCCATCCGCATGATCTGCTATGCAGGATTCGCGGGCTTGGTGTTGTTGTATTAGGGGGAGCAAAGGTCAGGGGACGGGATATATACCGAGAAAGAACTTTTCAACTTAAAAAAATAGACTATGAAAAGAACCATTATCATACTATTCATGGCACTGGCCGCTATCGGGATGAACGCACAGACCGATGATGCACAGGAGCCCAATATGCTGCGCTATTACTTCTCGAACGGTCAGACCGCTGAGGTGAAAATCTCGTCTATCGACCGTCTGCAAAAGGTGGGCAGCATCGGATGGAACAACGTGTTCAACAATGGCAATCCGAACCTCTCCATCCTGTTTAACCAAATTGACAGTATCGAGTTTTATTACGACCCCAACATACAACCCGACCTTGCGGATCAAAACAAGAACCGCAACACCAACCCCCGGGCGATGCTGTTGGAATACCCCCGTCTGCGTAGTGGCAACGATGACATTCTGAGCATCCACTCCACCAAAGACTACGGTATCACCTATGGTTTGGAATACGACTGCACGAAACGGCTGGCCCGCTGGGTGGCCTACGAGATGCACAAAGGCAACTCACAGAAGAACGTGTCGCGCACCAACGACTGGGGCGACGACCCGAATATCCCCTCGAAATACCGCACCTCGTCTGCAGATTTCACGTCCAACTTCTCCCGCGGTCATTTGTGCCCGTCGAGCGACCGTTTGTGTTCGCGTGAGCAGAACAAGCAGACATTCTATTATAGCAACATGATGCCGCAATACCAGAACCACAACGGTGTGCTCTGGGCCAACATGGAGCAGCAAGTGGGTAACAAATGGAACACCGATGCCTTCCGCGACACGCTGTATGTGGTGAAAGGTGCCACCATCTATGACCAGTTGACCACGACAGGCACGGGTCTGACCGTTCCGAGATATTTCTACATGGCCGTGCTGTGTGTCAAAAACGGTAATTATAAAGCCATAGGATTCTGGACACTTCACGAAAACGTGGCCCGCTCGAAAGAAGACTTGAAGAAATACGCCATCAGCATTGATGAATTGGAAGAGAAGACCGGAATCGATTTCTTCTGCAACCTGCCCGATGACATCGAAGAGGAGAAGGAAAAAGAGTTAAAGACGAGCGATTGGAAACTATAGCACCGCTATCGCGTAACTTCTTTAACTCCCAGCATCTACTCCCCTACCGCTTGGCGGTATTCAATCACTTTATTGTGGTAATCGGCAAAAGCGTCAGTATATTGGTCTGAGGCTTGCTGATAGAGCAGTTGCGCCTGCAGCAAGTCGCTCATGGTGCAAGTGCCGGCTTGGTAGAAATTACGGTTGAGCCGAAGGTTTTCCTCTGCTTGTTCGATGCTTCTTTTTGCAATGTCCAATTGCTGGTAAGCCTCCTCTACATCGTTCCACGATTTCTGCATACGGATTTTCAGCAGTTGCGCATTGTCGTCCAACTGCTCCTTCGCTTGCAGCAGTTCGATATTCTTGCGTTTGATGGCATGTGAGCCGCCCCACCAACCGGAGATGGGAACGCTGACCGAAGCGAAAATCATCCCAAAGGTATGGTCACGGTCGAGCAAATTATGATAGGTATATCCCGCCCCTACCGCCACGGTGGGAAGGTTTTGGCCTATCGCCATTTTCTTTTGCAGTTGAGCCGCCTCCACTTGTTTTTCAAGCAATTGGTATTCGGGCGTGTTCGCCAGAGCCTGCTGGTGGTCGCGCCGTTGCGCCATCAAAATGCTTTCGGTGGTATCGTAAGCGATTTGGAATTGGTCATCAGCCAGTCCGCAGTACTGTGCGAGCATCATTCTGACGAGCGCTATGCCGTTTTGCAATTTCACCTTCTGGCTCTCCACCTCGTTTTGGCGGAGTTGCACTTGCAGCAGGTCATTGCGCATGGTGACACCTGCTTGCACCGCCACCTTGACATCTTTGCAGATATTAGCGAGCATCTCCTCCACCACGGCGATGGTCTTCATCTTTTCTTGCAGTGACGCCAGTTGCCAGAAATACTGTTCCACCTTTTTTTCTACTTCATTCTCCGACATGCGCAGTTGCAGTTCACTCGCCTCGGAACCCACGCGTGCCAGTTTATTTCCGTTGATAATCATGCAACCGGCGAACACAGGTTGCACAGCCATCACACTGCCGATGGTACCGTTTTTCATCATCGACAGACTGATGGGGTTGCCCAAAGCCCCCAATGTCCCCATCACCTCTGCGGGCAACATCTGTGCGAACTGGGCCATGGTCTGCTGCAACTGTTCAGGAATCATCGCCTTGGGGTCGATTTCCATCTTCGCCATGCCTTGGTTGGCATTGAACCACAAGCCTGTGGCACTTACCGTAGGAAAGAACTTGGTAAACAGTTCCTTGCGCTGTTGTTGAGCCGCCTCAACTCCCAACCTTGCCCTCTTCACCGACGCTTGATTGAGGAGAGCCGAATCGACCAGTTGTTGTACGGTAAAAGTTTGCGCCGACGCGGCAAAGGATGTCAGCAGAGCAAGAAATATCAGGATTTTTTTCATTGTTCTATTTCTTTTTATAGGGGCTATGGATAGATATACTATAGATTTTATAGCAATAGTTATGCTATTTCAATGACACCTTCCAATAGATGACGGGAAGCATCGTGACCACCATGATAAGCGAGCCGATGCCGCCAGCAAAGATGGTGACACCCACAGGCATCCAGAACGACGACTGTGCGATAATCATCGGAACCACACCCACGGCAGTAGTGGCTGTGGTGAGGAAGATGGGCACCATTCGCCGTTTGCCAGCATCGTAGGCTGCTTGTCGCACCGCCTCGTTGTACTCCTCTTTCGTAATCGTGGGAATTGTAGCGGTCAGCATGGCTTTCTTATCCCGCAAGAGGTCGTTAGCGTGTTCGAAAATCAAGATTTCGTTACGCATAATCATACCCATGAGTGTAATAAGGCCGAAGATAGAAGTCAGGCCAAGCGCACGGTTCATCAGTCCGAGACCGATGAGAGCCCCGGGAATCATGAGTCCGAGCGCTGCCATGCAGACCAATGTGATGCCGTATTTTTTGAAATTGAAGAGCAGGAAGAAGAACACGATGAGCATAGCGATAGAGATACCTCCGAAGATTTGCGGCAGGGCCTCGTCGCCATATTCTATCTCACCTCCCACCTCAGGTCTCACCCCGTGCGGGATTTCGATATCATGTTGCATGATGTCGGCAATACGGTTTTCCACAGGCGTGGTGAACACCCCTTGTGCGAAATGACCGGTGACAGTAATGCACCGCTCGCCTCCCCGGTGCAAGATGCGGCTCTCGCTCCATTTCGGAGTCACCTTTGCCACATGTCTGAGCGGCACCGTCGTATTCTTGGCGTTGATACCGGCAGAGAGGATGGACATCGGTGTAGGGATGCCTACATTCTCCACGCTTGAGAAGGTTTTGTCTTGGTCGTCTTTCACCACAATAGGCACCTCGTAGTTGCCCTCCCAGAGCTGTCCCACACGCAAGTCGCTGGAGGTAGCACTGAGCGCCAGTTGCGCTGTAGTGCGCGAGATACCGAGTTGTGCGGCAACCACAGGATCCAAGGCCACATTGATAATGGGATAGGGTTGCAAGAAGTCGGTATGCACCCATTCCACCTCAGGCATTTGTCTGACCCGTTCAACAAGTCGTTCAGCCACGACATGCAGAGAGTCGAGGTCTTCACCATAGAACCGGTATTCCAATTCAGGCACCGACAGATAGTCTAAGCGTTTGAATTTCACATATGCGTCGGGGAAGGCCTCACTGAGTTTGGGTTGATAGTCGGCCAGGAGTTCAAGAGTGGTTTTGTCGGAAGTGGTATTGACAATCATCTGAGCATAGTTGCGGCCCGCCATTTGAGGTGCATAGGCGTCCATGAACCTCGGTGAAGAGCATCCGACGAAACTGGTGACACTCACGATGCGCTCATCGTCCTTAATGGCGTTATATACCGATTCGGCCACAGCCTCCGTTTCCGCCAATCCCCGTCCGTCGGGCAGGAATATCTCGATAGCAAACTGGTCGCGGTCGGCGTATGGGAACAACCTTATTTTCAGCGTCGGCATGATGAGCGTGGAAAGGAGAATCAACCCGATGCCGCCGAAGATGGTCAGCCAGGGATGTTTGAATGTCATGTCGAGTGCCTTGTTGTAGGTTCTCTGCACCCATTTGGTAATGGCATTACCTCCCGTTGTCACCTTGCCGGGTTTGATGATACGCACCTCGAGGAAAGGTATGACCGTGACGGCAAGCAGCAATGACACCATGAGGTTGATGGTGATGGTCCACGGGAAGTCTTGCAACGCATCGAGGAACATTCCCTTCATGGTAATGAGGAAGGGGTAGAAGATGCCGCAGATACACAATGTGGCAAGCATCATCGGCATAAAATATTGCCGAGCCGATTCGAGTGCCGCCTGATGGGGTTCATATCCTTTGCCGAGATATTCCAGATATCCATCGATGACCACGATGGCATTATCAACCACCATACCGAGCACGACGATGAGCGCGGCCAGAGTGACGATATTCAGTTCGATGCCCGCCATGTACATGATAGCCACCGAGACGAAGGTGCTCAGTGGAATGGTGATGGCCGCCACGATGGCCGAGCGCAAGGGGAAGAGCACCATCATGACAATGATGATGATAGCCATAGAGATGAGCAAGTCGCGCAGGAAGTCGGTGACACTCATGCTCACCACTTTCGGCTTGTCGGCGATGCGGGTCACCTTCACATCTTCGGGCAACTCATTCTCCCTGAAATTGTCCAGCACTTTGTCCACCTCACGTCCATACTCCACCACATTGTTGCCCGGGGTCATCTCCATGGACAGAAGCATACAGGGATGTCCGTCTTGTTGGATATAGCTCACACCCGTGTCGTACTCCCTCACCACTTTTGCCACATCTCTCACACGAACCACTTTGCCTGTGGTCGGGTCGCTGAAGATGATCTCATTGGCTATCTCCTCTTCGGTATCCTCAGTGTTTTCGATATGGATAGGTATCTCTTGGTCATCATCGCTGACAGAACCGCTTATGGTGGTAATGCCCTGCGCCTGCAGATGTTGGAAGAGTGTCTGCTGTCCGATGCCGTAAGCCTCTAAGCGGTGTCTGTCGATATAGAGGCTGATTTGTTCTTTTTGCTCACCGTACGACTTCACGTTGGCCACGGAGGGAATACGTCTGAGTCTGTCGCTGAGTCTGTCGCTGTAATCTTTCAGTTCCCGATAACTGCGCTGGTCGCTCTCGATGGCGATGAGCAGTGCCGAGGTGTTGCCGAAGTCATCGTTGGCGATGAGCGCGAGCACCCCTGCAGGCAGAGACGATTTGAACAAATTGAGGCCGTGTTTGATTTTGCTCCATACCTCATCTTTGTTGTTGACCTCGTCGTTGAGTTCAACCATGACAATACACATCCCGTTTTGCGAGGTGGTGGTCGTCTTGTTACGTTTGACCTCACCGAATGTGAAGAGGTATCTTTCGAGGGGTCGTGCCACTTGTTGCTCAACCTCTTCGCTGGTGGCACCCGGATAGACCGCCACGACCACGCCTTGGCGTATGGTAGCGTGGGGGAACTCATCTTTCGGCATGGTGTACATGCCGAAGATGCCCATGACAAAGAGGATGGCGATGATGAGCAGGGAGATGGAGTAATGCTCCAAGGGCCATTTCAGCCACGACATTTTTTCTTTCATAGCTTTTCGACGGTCAATGTTCCTTCACTGAGTTTCTGATAGCCTTTGACCACCACCCGCTGACGGTCGGTGAGTCCGTCGGTAATAACCACCCTGTTGCCGATGACCGCGCCTATCTGCACGTTGGTGCGGTGAGCTTTCCCGTCCTTGTCCACCGTCCACACAAAGAGCGAGCCGTCGGCACGCCGTTGCACACTGACCACCGGCAGTGTGATGCCGCCGGTTGCTGTCTGTGCTTGTTCTGCATTTGCCGCTGGATAAGCCTTGTTCAGTGTCACATTGGCCACCATACCGGGCAGCAATTTATGGTCACTGTTCGGCACCACGATGCGGATATCATAGGTATGAGTCATGGGGTCGGCTTTCACGCCTTTTTCTATTCTTCCTCCGGGCGTTGACTTTCCAGCCGCCTCTACTTTCACCATAGACGGAGTACGCTCAGTGATGGTAGCCATCTCTGTTTCGGGGATGGACACCTTGACCTTCACCATATTGATGTCGAGGATGGTGACCACAGCTTGCGAAGGCAGTGCCGTCTCACCCGCATTGACTTGTCTGCTACCGACGACGCCACTCACAGGAGCAACGAGCCTGGTGTCAGCGAGTCCTTTGCGTGCGATGCTCTCCGTGGCTCCTGCCGCCTTGACGCTGGCCTTGGCCGATTGCAGCATGGTTTCAGCCTGCCTCAGTTTTGTTTCCATCTCAATCCATTTGATTTCGGGCAGCGAGCCGTTGTCATGGAGCAGTTTCATTCGTTCGTAAGCATCTTTGGCTTGGTCGTATGTGGCTTGTGCCTGCGTCACCATGTCATTGGCTTGGCTGGTTGTAGCCTCAGCAGCCACTACGCTGTTGGTCATGGTCCGTGGGTCCATCTCAGCAAGCAGTTGTCCGCGACTGACGTATTGTCCCTCGCTGACGAGCATACGCCGCACCACGCCCATGGAGGTGAAACTGACAGCCGTGGCTTCGTTCTCCTCAACGATGCCCACATAGTTTTGTCCTACCCCTGCGTATGATGCGCTGACCTCTTCCGTCTGCACACCGATTGGTGCTTTTTCCTGACTCTCTTTTTTATTCCCGCATCCCGCTGCCACCATCATGACAGCTAAGATGGCAGTTACTGTTTTCACTCTCATCATAAAGCTTTTACGATTTTGCTGCAAAGTTAGGTGTAAAAAAACTAATCCGGCCATTACATCTCGGTTTTTCTCATTATAGACAAGAAAAAAGGAAAAACCAAACAATATTGAGATGGTTGGCACATATAGCAACGCCTTCCCGACCGCAGCAAGGGCGGGAAGGTACAAACATTGTGCCGCGGATGGGGACTCAAACAAAAGAACGGACCGTCAACGCCGCTTATCCCAATCGACATCGAAGTCGTTGCCCTCATCGGTGATGACCACGTCGTAGATGACCTCCTGACCATCGAGTTTTCCTTTGAGCACGCTTTTGTACTGCGTGCCTTGCTTCTGTCCGAGGTCAAACTCGGTCACTTCCAGTTGTCGATTGTTGGCTTTTTCATCGTCAACGATAGCACTTTTCACTTTCTCGGCGAGTTGCTCCTCCGAGATGGTACACGCTCCGAGCATCAACACTGCGGATAATGCGAGCGTCAAGGCGATGGCTTTGATTCTCATAGTTTTACAAATATATCGTTTCATTCCATTATATCCACATAATCCCCTTGTTGTCTCGTTTTACGGCCTCGTATTGCGTCATCGCCTTTCCCCAATTGACCCCTTGCAAGAAATTCCAAATCATGCTTGAGAGCGATTCGCCCGTGGTAGCAAGACAAACCACATCAATAACAGTAAAAAGAGCAACGACTGCGATACCAGCCGGTCCGCCTGCGGCACCAGCAGCAAAACGAGCGGCCACGTTGGTGCCAACGGTAATCCCCACATCAATAGCTGTGGTCGCAATGGTATTAGTCAACTTGGAAGCATACTGATTGAATTCCTCGTCCGACTGAGCATTGGCCATCCCATATACATAGTAGCCTGCCGTACCCACATTGATTGCCCAATTGACCACTTTAGCCCCTTTGGCAACCTTTCCCATATTTTGTGCGGACTTAGTGGCATCATTGATCACCTGAGCAGACTCTTTTTCAACTCTTTGAGCCCTTTCAACGGCCTGTTGGACATTTCGTCCTGCCTCCTCCTGAAGCTTTTTCCGCGCTTTACTCATATTATCATAAGCTTTCTGAGTATACTGCTGCTTCAAGTTCGAATCTTCTCCCCAAGATTTAGCCAGGTCATCAAACTGCCCCCACCCTTCTGCAGTCCGCATATCTTGTAGGAACCGTGCGTTGATTGTGTTATTGCGCCTTGCAATCAGTTTTGCTATTCTGTCCCCCTCCATTTCAAATTGGGCAGCAACATATTTTTTCATGTCAGCCACTGACTTGAGGTGCTTCTCCTGTATATTATTCGCAACTGCTTCCACTAATCCCATCATGTCTTTCCCAAGGCTTTTCAATTCACTGTCAACGATGGACGAAGTATCGACGGCTGGCCGGTGGGGCTGTGGTAGCGGACCCGACATGGGCACAAAGTCGTTAGACGGAGCCGCCGAATAGTCAGCATTGACCGGTTGATAATTGCTCACCGGCGCTTTAGGAGCAGGTGTATATCCCCGTTTTGCTTTTTCAAAGAACACCACAATATTTGCCTGGGTGGGGTTGTCTAAATTGCCTGTCACGGAAATGTTGGCATACGTCTGAAATTGGCGGATGGCATCGCGTGTGCCACGGCCGAACACACCATCGGGAGCGAGATAACGCCAGTTGCCATGAAATATCTTGCGGATATAATTCAGCCGTTGCTGGTATTGCGCTATTTCGCTGCTTTTCTGAGGTTCCTTACGATTATATATATATTCCATGGTGGTTAATTTTTGGCAAAAATAATGATTTTTGTCGAGACAGACAAAGAAAAAACAAGAAAAACAATACTGTCGTAGGATTAGAAGGATAAAAAATAATTAAAAACCTCATCGTATTTCCATATTTAAGAATAAAATAGTAACTTTGCACCCGAAACATTGTAATTATTTTAATTCGTTTATATATCAACCATTTATTTCATTATTATGAAAATTTGCAAAATTCACGGAAGAGAGATTCTGGATTCACGTGGCAATCCTACAGTGGAAGTTGAGGTGACCCTCGAAAACGGTGTGATGGGGCGTGCAGCTGTGCCCTCTGGCGCATCTACAGGCGAGAACGAAGCTTTGGAGCTTCGCGACGGTGACAAAGGCCGCTACTTAGGCAAAGGCGTGCTGAAGGCTGTGGAGAACGTGAACAACGTGATCGCTCCCGCCCTCGTTGGCGAGTGTGTGTTCAACCAGCGCGGCATCGACTATAAGATGTTGGAACTCGATGGCACTCCCACCAAGAGCAAGCTGGGTGCTAACGCCATCCTCGGTGTGTCGCTCGCTACTGCTCAGGCTGCCGCCAAGGCTCTGAACATTCCTCTGTATCGTTATATCGGTGGTGCCAACACCTATACCCTTCCCGTGCCGATGATGAACATTGTGAACGGTGGTGCTCACTCTGATGCTCCCATCGCATTCCAAGAGTTCATGATTCGTCCGGTAGGTGCCCCCAACGAGCGCGAGGCTGTGCGCATGGGTGCTGAGGTGTTCCACAACCTGGCTAAACTGTTGAAGGCTCGCGGCCTCTCTACCGCTGTGGGTGATGAGGGTGGTTTCGCTCCCAACTTCAATGGTATCGAGGATGCTCTCGACACCATCGTCGAGGCCATCAAGGCTGCCGGCTACGAGCCGGGTAAGGACATCCGCATCGCCATGGACTGCGCCGCTTCGGAGTTTGCAGTGTGCGAGGATGGCAAGTGGTTCTACGACTATCGCCAGCTGAAGAACGGCAAGAAGAAGGATCCCAACGGCAAGAAGCTCAGTGCCGAGGAGCAGATCGACTACCTCGAAGAGCTCATCAACAAATATCCCATCTACTCTATCGAGGACGGACTCGACGAGAACGACTGGGAGAACTGGGTGAAGCTGACCGAGCGCGTAGGCAACAAGTGCCAGCTCGTGGGCGACGACCTCTTCGTCACCAACGTGAAGTTCCTCGAGAAGGGCATCAAGATGGGTGCCGGCAACTCTATCCTCATCAAGGTGAACCAGATTGGTTCGCTCACCGAGACGCTCGACGCCATCGAGATGGCTCACCGTCACGGCTACACCACCGTCACCTCGCACCGCTCAGGTGAGACGGAGGACACCACCATCGCCGACATCGCCGTGGCTACCAACAGCGGCCAGATCAAGACGGGTTCGCTCTCACGCACCGACCGTATGGCCAAGTACAACCAGCTCATCCGCATCGAGGAGCAGCTCGGTTGCACATCGAAGTACAAGTACGAGAAGCTGAAGTAACCATTTCCTTCGTCTTTGATGAAGCATAAAGGCTTCTGGAGTGTGCGATACTCCAGAGGCCTTTTTATTTGTACACAAGAAGGGGTTTTCTTGAATAAACTTGTGCATATCACAGAAAAGTCGTATCTTTACAGGCGAATAGCGCGATATCATGAAAAGAACGATTCAGACATACACCTTTCTGCTCACCCTGCTGGCACTCCTGCAGGCCTGCAACGATCCCTCCCCCTTGGGGAGGATGGGTGGAGCCATCGACTCCCTGATAGAACAACGCCCCGACTCTGTCCTGCACCTTCTGCAAGACATCGACTACAACCGCCTGTCCGAAAAGGAGCAAGCCCACTACGGCCTGCTCTTCACTGCCGCAAAGTACAAACTCTACCAACCTGTAGACACCACGTTCATCAACCGCAGCATCGCATATTACTCTACTGCCCACCGTGGTAACCTATCCTCCTCCCTCTACTACAAGGCCGTCGTCCTCTACGAACTTGGCAAGAAAGAAGAAGCCACCCTCCTGCTAAAGCAGGCCGAGGAACTTGCCGAGCAAGGCAGCGATGCGTTAGGGAACGGAAGGATACGCTTGCCAGAGCAAGAACTGCTAAAGAATAAAATTTATGAGAATCTTGGTAATGCAAACTATGACTCTCGCAATTATGATGATGCCCTCATCTATTTCAGAAAATTCCTGGATAGTTCCAGAAAACTTGATGATGTCGAAGTAGTGTCATTGGCATACGATTGCCTTTCTTGCACTTATACAAAGCTGGGGTATCATGATAGTGCGCTTTGGATTCAAAAAAAGAATATGGAGTATATCGATGAGATTAATGACACCTCTAAGGTCTTCGTGTTGTCGAATTTGGCAGGTGACTATATCAAAAGAGGAAAGTATGCTGAGGCAAAGAATCTTCTTAACCATGCATTGTCCATTAAGCCGAAGGCTAATATCCTTCTAATGCTTGGAATGATTGCTATGAAACAAGGGCAGAATGACAGTGCAGTGGTGAATCTTAATCAAGCAATTTTATTCAATCAAAATGAGTATTCCATAGATGCCTACCAATACCTGTCAGACATTTATGCCCAAAGCAACCAATACCAAAAGGCGTTGGAAAACTTAAAAAAGAGAGATAGCGTAGAATATCTCTATAAGAACAGTATTCTCACCAGTCGTCTGGCAGAGATACAGAAGAAATACGACAAAGTTTCCGTTGAGAAAAGAATGGCCTACAGAACTACCATCTTTGTCAGTATCATCACTCTTTTGCTTGTCGTTTGGCTATTAATGAGTTCTTACTTCGTGCTAAAGAACAGACGCCTGCATACCATCATTGAAGAAAACATACGTTCCATTAACGAAGGGATTGCCAAAAAGCGAGAGCTTCAGGCCAAGGTCATACGTATGGAAACCGAGAATAAACAGTCGAAGGAGGAAATAGAAGAACTGCATGGGAGAATCGCACAGCAAGACATAATCATAGAAGAAGGCCTTCAGCATTTGGAGGATTTCCAGCAACAGTTGGAAAGGCACCGTTCTCATATCGGTATATTGGAATTAAAGAAAGAAACATACGAACACGAGATCACCGACTTAAGGAAACAAATCAGGAATCAGCAAAACGATTTGTTTGCACGTTTGGGACATGGAAAGCAAGTGTACCAGCAGATTATCTCTACAAAACAGTTTCCACACTTTTCCTCTGAGGATGAGCAAGACTTCGTTGATTATTTTGCTTTCACTTATCCAGAGCGATATTACGATTTGACAAGAATGTATGAGACTTTGACACTTCGTTATGTTTTCTACCTGATACTGATTGATGAAGGATTCAGCAATAAGGATGTCTGTATGTTGCTGAATATCGAAAGTTCTTCTGTGAGAAACTATCGCAATCGGATGAAAAAGTGCTTGAAGAAGGGCTCTCATGCAGAGTGAAACGTCTCATTTGAATAACATAAACGATATGTAATAATCCTTGGAAAATCCTTTAAACAAAGGGATTTCCAAGGATTATTGTATATGAGACGCATCAAAAAGATAATTAAATTATTTCTTGGTATTTCTTTTTTTTATGGATATTTTTGCACGGAAAAAGTTTTGCAAATTGGTTTCAAACATGGAAAGAACAATTGTCTTGTCAGCGATTTTGGGAATTCTTCCACAAGTTTCAATGGCGCAGTCTATTGAGACAACTGCAATTGATGTGGTTGTCTTAAATAAGAACTATCCCTTGGTAATAAATGGCACGGTGTACAATCTCACGTTCTACGGCAGCGGTGTATATGATATATGTAGATACGATGCCGAAGGAAACAGCTATATTGGCTGGATAACAGGCTGTTAACAAAAAAAAAAAACATATTTTTATCGCCATTTTCTTTGGTGTTTCAATATTAACCATTATCTTTGCACTCGAAATATGAACCGAATTACTGGACTATCAAAATCAAACATCATGAAAAAGGTATTCATCACAATGTGTATAAGCCTGCTGATGCCATTGTCATTGCAGGCAGAAGTTGGCGAAATTTTCACGGCCGTGAACGAAGACGGCATAGAAATGCAATATGTCATAATCTCAGAAAATTGCGTAGAGCTTGAATATGTTTTCAAACAAGAGGATCCACAGACAGGGCAATACTGTTATTCAAAAGACCACCTAACTATACCTTCAGAAGTTAATGGTTACAAAGTAACAATGATTGGAGGTAATTTTTTGAGTCCAAACAATGATATAAAATCAGTCACAATACCCGAAAGTGTCACAATATTGGAAGATGACATATTCATGTATTGTGAAGCTTTGGAGAGTATATTTATTCCTAAATCGGTAGAGTATATAGGAGGATTTCCTTTCAGTAATTGTTACGCCTTGAAATCCATTGTTGTAGATGAGGACAATCTCTTTTACGACTCACGTGATAATTGCAATGCTCTCATTCGGAAGGAAGATGGAACGTTAATGAAAGGATGTGACAACTCCTTTATTCCCAATGGTGTAAAGCATATTGGTGCTACTGCATTTAAAGATTGTCTAAACCTCAACCACCTAACAATTCCAGAGGGTGTGGAATCACTTGAGGAAGCTTGCTTTTGGGGGTCTATGATAGAGAGTATTGACATACCAGCAAGTGTTGTAGCCATTGGTACGTTTGCTTTTTGGCATTCAAAACTTTCCACGATTACTTTTGCGGAAAACTCACAATTAAGAGAAATAAGAGCCCAGGCATTCATAAGCACAAACCTTCAGGGCGATCTTAATCTGCCAAATAGTGTTTCATATATCGGAGCGGGGGCCTTTAGAGTATGTGGCAGCCTTAAATCGGTAAGGTTGCCCGAATCTTTGAAATCAATAGGGAAAGGGGCATTTTCTGATTGCAACAGTTTGGAATGCGTTATAATACCTACAAGTGTCAAGGAATATGGCGTGGGAACATTTTGGGATTGCAAAGGTATAAAAGATATTTACTCATATAATTCAAATCCTGCACCTTTAGATGTGTCTGTTTTTGATTTCTCTTCTTGGAATCATCAGAATCATTATGAAGATGCCACGCTTTATGTTCCTAAAGGCAGTATAGATAATTACCAGTCAACAGATGGCTGGAAACAATTCAAGCACATCGTTGAGATGGAAGGCATGGGAATAAAGAGTGTTACTGATACGGGAGTGTCATCTGAATCAACTCATTATGACTTATCGGGTGTTCTGTCTGCTCCATGCGTAAAAGGTATCAGAGTTTTGAAAATGAAAGATGGAAGAGTCAAAAAAGTAATAACGAAATAACTAAAAAAGCCATGAAGGAAATCTATAGACTGTTGGTAATTATGAACCTGTGTTTGTTGGCTGTTACCTCAAATGCAGAAGTTGGTGACACATTTGATGCACTGACGGAAGAAGGTGTGAGAGTCACGTATATGATAACAGGAGAAAACGAGGTTCAGGTTGGTACATTCGTCCAGCGACCTGAATATGATAATGAATGGACATTCTACGATTGGTTGGCAATTCATCCTAAGACAAGAGGTTTTGTCACTATTCCTGAATATGTTGAAGGGTATCATGTGACGGCCATAGGTGGCTATGCATTCTGTTATTGTGAAGGCTTACTGAAAGTCTTTCTACCAGAAAGCATCAAACGGATAGGCTGTTGGGCTTTTTTAAACGACAGCCAAATGGTCACTATGAAGATTCCAAGCAATATTGAGGCAATAGAAGATGGTGCATTCTACAATTGTACCAGTTTGAAAGATATCGATTTACCCGAGAGTATAAAAACAATTGGTAATGCTGCTTTCAAGGACTGTATAAACATTTCTTCCATTGTATTGCCACGTGGTTTAGAGGGTATGGGCGATTCTTCTTTTTGTAACACTGCCATTGCCTCCATTGTGGTTCCTGATGGTATATCCAAAATAGAGAGTAGTACATTCGGAAACTGCAAACAACTGACGAATGTAAGTTTACCAGACAATTTACAGGAAATTTGTTGGGGGGCCTTTTATGGCTGTACAAGCCTTGAAACCATCAACATACCAAACAATGTGAAGGATTTAGGAGCTTCTTTGTTTTCTGACTGTCATAATCTGAAAAATGTCAATATTCCCGATGGCATTCGTAGGATTGGCGATAATATGTTTTCAAAGTGTTATTCTCTACACTCTATTTCATTACCAAAATCGGTTGAACATATTGGTTGTAACGCTTTTTGTGCGAGTGGACTTGAAGAAATAACATTGCCTCCATTAATCAGAAAAATTCAATATGGGACATTCATGGAATGTGAAAAACTCATTTCCATCCAAATTCCTAATCAAGTAGATTCTATTGAGACTGCCGCCTTTGCAAATTGTAGCAAACTATCTTATGTGCATATGCCAAATCATCTAAAATACATAGGAGGAGGTGCATTTGAGTGGTGCCCGTCTCTTGCCGTCTTGGAACTGCCATATAGCTTAATTAAAATCGACGAGTATGCCTTTCAGCAATTAGGTAGTTTGAAATCAATCTTTTCACAAATCCGGACACCCTTTCCCATTAGCGAAACAGTGTTTGCATGTTTCCCTCTCGACTATGAATCAGATGACTGTGACTATTGTTATGAAAAAACCATACTCAATGTTCCCTATGGCTGCGCCGACATCTATAGGGCTACGCCGGTATGGAACAAATTCAAGAATATCCGCGAGATGGATCCCACAGGGGTAGACCAGCAGACAATATCGGAAGGCTCTGTCGTGGAGAAGACCCGCTATACGGTAGACGGATTTAAAGCTGGTAGCCATACGCGCGGGCTGAACATCGTGGTGATGAGCGACGGCAGCCGACGTAAGGTTATGGTGAAATAGAGTATCGGGAAGTGGATGCTTAAAGAATCGTGACACAAGAAAATGGATATGAGAAAAGACTTTATGCTTCGGTTTTCTTTGTTGGCCGCGGTGCTGTTCTTCCTCGCGGGGACAGCCTCGGCCGACAAGAAACAGAAGAAAG
>JAEEGL010148526.1_pt1 | contig 24213 bp, 22 predicted proteins | sample 9134231 | NCBI WGS metagenome assembly JAEEGL01 (sample SAMN16246548, study PRJNA631951) | gut metagenome | biome: gut microbiome; feature: rumen; material: fiber-attached | host: Bos | place: Iran: Karaj | collected 2018-10
GGCTTAACACACCGCCCTTTCACGGCGGCATTCATGGGTTCGAATCCCGTATAGGTCACCATAAGAAAATAACTAACATTTATGTTAGTTTTTTTATTGCTTTTATTTTAATAAAATGATAAAATGAAATAGTCAGTTGGAGTGATACTCAAGAGGCTGAAGAGGCGTCCCTGCTAAGGATGTAGACCGGGTAACTGGTGCGAGGGTTCAAATCCCTCTCACTCCGCCATATAAAAATAACTAGTCATTTGACTAGTTTTTTTATTTGTAAAAAAAACAAGAATTAATATAATTCTTGTTTAAATTTATCTATATTTTCATTCATAATAGATATATAATCTTTACCATCATTTTTATCTTCTGTAGATATATTATTTAAATTATCTATTTCTATTACTTGAAGAGAACTATTGTCTTCTAATAGTTTATTTATTTCATCTGTTTTTTCTTCGCCTTTAAACATATATATATATTTAACTGTTCCTCCTGAAATAGCTTTTTTAGCATCACTTAATGTTTTATCATTAACAGTATTTTTATCAAGAGAATATATAGTTAAACCATACTTACTTAAGAAACTTAATTTATCAGTAGATACTACCATCACTTTATCATTAGAGTTTTCTACCATTTCTTTTAATTCTGCATCTATAGTAGATATTTCTACTTTTAATGTTTCATAATTTTCATTTATTTCATTTGAAACTAGGGTAGATGTAATATATTCATTTAATCCATCTTTAATATTTTTAGATATTTTAAGTAGATTAGATGGATTAATCCATATTTCATCTATACTAGATGTATATTCTATTTTAGAAGTAGCATCTATTATTTTAAGTTTATTGTTTTTATTAACCATTTTAACTACATATTTTTGCTCATTAGATAGACCATTATAAATAATTAAATCAGATTCAGAATAATCAGATATTTGTTTATCTGTTAACTTATATTCATTAGAATCTATTCCTTGAGGATACATATTAAATATTTTAGAATGATCTCCATATAATTTTTTAGTTACAAACTCTATAGGATAAGAACTAGTATATATAGTTATATTATCCATATTATTCATTTGAGCACATCCTGTTATAAGTAAACCTGTAAATAATAAACCCACCATTAATAATATCTTTTTCATTTTTCCTCCTTGTTTGGTACTGGATCATATCCAACCTTTTTATTCCATGGAACACATCTAAATAATCTTTTTATTGTTAGATAAGTTCCTTTAAAAAAACCAAATCTTTCATATGATATTTTAGAATATTCAGAACATGTTGGTGTAAATTTACAATAATCATGAAATCTACCTGGTATTCTTTGATATATATTAATTAGAAATATCATAACATGCTTCATATATTCACCAAAATAATTTTATCATAAAAAAAAATATGTATCAAATGTTTTTAATGTGTTATAATTATTAATAGTAGAGGTAGGTGGTTAATGTGCATAATAATGAAGGTTTAACTACTGGTAAAAAGATTGTTATTTTATCACTTTTATCGTTTATAGCAATTCTTTTACTAATAGTAGCTATAATATTACCTTCAGGCACAAGAAAGGTAGTTAATAGTAGAACTATCATGATATTTATTGCGGGTTCTGATCTAGAATCTAGGGGAGGACTTGTATCTGGAGATTTAGATTTAATTGATCCTAGTCAAATAGATTTAAATAAGACAAGAGTATTACTATATACAGGTGGTACTGTTAGATGGCATAACTATTTTAGTGCAGATGAAGAAGCTATATATGAACTTACAAGTAATGGATTTAATAAGTTACAATCATTTTCTAAGAATAATATAGCTACTGATACTGCATTAGCACAGTTTTTAAATTATAGTTATAACTATACTAAGACTGATGCATATGATTTAATTTTCTATAATCATGGACTTGGTGCTCTTGGAAGTATGTCTGATGAACAAACAGGAGACTTCCTAGATTTAGTAGAAATGAGAACTGCTCTAGAAAGAAGTCCATTTAATGAAAGTAATAAACTTGAAACAGTAGTATTTAGAACATGTTTAAATGCGACATTAGAAGTTGCAAGTACACTTTCTCCATATGCAGATTATATGGTTGCATCTGAGGAAGTAACACTTGGAAGAAGTGGTCTTGGAGTACTTAACTTCTTAAATAATATAACTATTGATAATAACCCAATAGAGTATAGTGAAATGTTTATTAGTGCATATCAACAACAACTAACAGATATGGGTATTTATGGATCTACTCATTCATCTTATTCTATCGTAGATCTAAGTAAAATACCTGAATTAAATGAGAAATTAGGTAACTTCTTTAGTAAGATAGATGTTAATTCTAACTATAATGATATATCTAGAAAAAGAGCATATATGTATAGATATGGAGATATAGATGGAAAAGCATACTATGATACAGTAGATTTATATGAATTAGTAGATACTTTAAAAGAATATGATCCAAGTGGAGCAGAAAAAGTAAAAAGATTTATAGAAGACGATGTTATAGTTTATAACTGGTCTACTACTGATCATTCTAATGGTTTATCTGTTTATTTCCCTTATGGAAGTGATTCTAATATTAAGAATTATCACTTTAGAATATATGATAAATATACAGTAAGTAATGATTATAAAAAGTTTTTAACTGCTTTTAATAAAGGTCAAACATCTACTAGTTATACATTTAATTATGATTTATCTGAAAATGAAATTACTCATAAAGGTAATGAATTTAAATTAAAATTAAATGATGAACAAGTTAAAAACTTTGGTAGTGCATCATATATTATATTTAAGAAAAATGAAGATGGAACATTTACTAATATTTATATGGCTAAAGATGCAAAATTAGATAAGAATGGTTATGTAACTACTAATATATCTAATAATTTAATATCTATAGTTTCAGGAGATGGTACTAGAGTATTACCAATAGTATATCAAGCTGATGCTGCTAGTAATAAATATAAAGAATATATAGTTCCATTAACTATTAGTAAGAAAAATGAAGAAGGTTGGCCAGAACTAAGTAATGCTAACATTCATTTAAAAGTAGATAAAGATAATAAAGTACATATAGCAGAAGTTTTATTAGTAGATAAAGATGATCAAATTAATAAAGCTACTGGTGCTCATGTTAAATTAGAAGATTATCATGCACATGACTACTATTTATTTAGATATAGAATTCTAGATGAGAATGGTCAATATACATCTAATTGGCAAACAACAGGTACTGTATATATGTGGGAAGAAACTGATAATAAATATAAATTTGAATTAACATCTCTTGATGAATCTGGTGATTATTATTGTGTGTTTGTAATCAAAGATGTTCAAGATAAAGCTTATTATTCAAATCTAATTAGTATAAAATAAGGAGGAATTAAAAATGTTTTGTAAGAATTGTGGAAATGGAATAACAAATAACGATAAGTTTTGTAATAATTGTGGTACATTAAATGATCAATATGTAGAAGGTACTATTCCTTCTACAGAACCTAATGTATCAACTGAAAATACATTTATGAATGAACAACCATTCACTATTGAAGAAGTTGCTCAAAAAGTAGAAGAAAAGAAAGAAGAACCTGTAGTAGTTGAAACTCCAGTTGAACCTACTATGGAGGCACCAGTAGAAGCACCAAAGCCTACAGCAGAGGCTCCAAGTTATACTGCTCCAACACCAGTTATAACTCCAGCTGCAGAAACTGTAACTACAACTTCAGCACCTGCTAAAAAGAGTAATACTGGATTTATAATTATATTAATTGCTTTAATAGTAATTATTTTAGGTATTGCTGGTTTCATAGGATTTAAAATGTTTGGAGGTAGTAATGATACTCCAGTAAAACCAAATAACAACTCAAATAATAATTCAAATAATAATAATAATAATAATAGTAACAATAATAATTCAAATAATAATAACAGTAATAACAATAATAGTTCATCATCTACATTTACAGTTGATGGATATAAATATACTGTTCCATCAGGATTTATATTAGATAGTGCATCTCCTAATCAACCAAGAATTATTAATGGTACTACTGTGGCTACATCTACTATTGCTATTGGAGCATTTAGATATACTACATCTTATACTTATGATCAATTTAAAAATCAATTAGAAGCATTTGCAAATTCTAGTCAATCTTCTTGGGAAAGTACAGGATACGATAAATTTGTAGAAATGGGAGAAGCTACTATTTCTGGGAAGAAAATATTATATGTTCAACGTTATAATACTTCTGATGCTATGTATGCTGATGTATTTGTTACTGAATTACCAGATAAGACACTACTTATTGGTGAATTCTATTATTTAAGTGAAAAAGATGCTGATCCTGGTTATAATGCTATTGCTTCATTAGCTAAGACAGCAGTTAAAGATAGTAGTTTTAATGGAACTACTTCTGATACAGTAGATTTTTCTAAAAAGGCAACAAATTAATAATTAAAAATTAGTCTTCCTAGAAGACTTTTTTTTATTATAAATATATGTTAAAATGATTTCAGGTGATATAAATGAATTTAGAAAAATATAATATAGATATTACAAATAGTTTATATGAAAAAGCATTTACTCATTCTAGTTATGCTAATGAAAATGGTACAGAAGACTATGAAAGATTAGAGTTTCTAGGAGACAAAATATTAGACTTTATAGTATCAGAATATCTTTATGTTAATGAAAACCTTACAGAAGGTGAAATGACTAAATTAAGGGCCTCTTATGTATGTGAAAATGCTTTAAACGAGTATAGTAAAGAACTAGGTTTAGATAAATTACTAAAACTAGGTAAAGGTGAAGAAAGTACAGGAGGAAGAACTAAACCATCTATAATAGCAGATCTATTTGAAGCTTTCTTAGCAGCCACTTATTTAATATATGACTTAGATAAAGTAAAAGAAATAGTTAATGATATCGTTATTCCGTATGTGGAAGGAAATCATCATGAATTCTTAAAAGACTATAAATCTATATTACAAGAATATGTTCAAACAGATAAAAAGTCTACTATATATGAAGTAATTAATGAAGAAGGGCCTGCTAATGAAAAGATATTTACTGTTATAGTTAAAGTAGATGATATAGTACTTGGAAAAGGAACTGCATCTTCTAAAAAAGAAGCAGAACAATTAGCAGCTAAAGATGCATTAAATAAAGCAAATTAGAACATTAAAATGTTCTTTTTTTTTTATATTTATTGATAAAATAATATAATTATATTATAATTAAGAAAGTTAAATGATAGATAGGCGATGAGTATGTATTTAAAAAGTTTAAAAGCAGTTGGATTTAAATCGTTTTGTGAACCAATAACAATGGATTTTACTGATAAAATATCTAGTGTAGTAGGTCCAAATGGTTCCGGTAAAAGTAACGTAGTAGATGCTGTTAGATGGGTTCTAGGAGAACAATCGGTTAAATCTCTTAGAGGAGAAGGCTCTATGAGTGATGTTATATTCTCTGGATCTAAATCTAGAAAGTCTGCTAATTATGCATCTGTTACATTAATATTTGATAATCAAGATAGATATTTAGCATTTGATAAAGATGAAATAGAAGTTAAAAGAACTATTTATAAATCTGGAGAAAATGAATATTATATTAATAATGAAAAATGTAGATTAAAAGATATATTAGAATTATTTAGAGATACAGGTGCTTCTAAAGAATCATTTAATATTATTTCACAAGGTGATATAGCTAATATTTTATCGTCTAAGCCAGAAGATAGAAGAATTATATTTGAAGATGCTGCTGGTGTACTTAAATATAAGAAAAGAAAAGAAGAAGCTGAAAGAAAGATTACCCAAACTAATAATAATTTAAATAGAGTTAATGATATTATAGATGAACTAGAATCTAGAGTAGGTCCTCTTAAAGAAGCTTCTGAAAAAGCTAAAATATATGTAGAAGATAAAAAAGAACTAGAAAAAGTAGAAGTAGCTTTAATAGTAAGTGATATAGATAAATTTAATAGTGAATATAAAGAAGCTAAAGATAATATTGTTAAATTAAATGATAAAATATCTGAATTATTATCTTCATCTTCTTTAGAATCTAGTAAAATAGAAAACTTAAAAGTAGAAATAAATAAATTAAATGATGATTTATATGCTAAACAACAGTTATTAGTAGAATCTACTTCTTTAATGCAAAAGTATCAAGGAGAAAAGAATTTAATTAGTGAAAGAAGTAAATATAATGCTGATGATATGAAGTTACATGATAACATTATTTTACTTAAAGAAAGCTTATTAAATATTGATAATGAATTGGATTTATTAAATAAAGAAATAGAAAATGCTGAAAAAGAAAATAAAGAATTAAGTACTTCTTTAACTAATAAAGTAAATGAATTAAATAAACTAGATAAAGATAAAAATGAATTATTATCTAATTCATCTAATTTAATAAGAGAAATAACTTCATTAAATCATAAAAAAGATGTATTAAGTAATTCTATTGAAAATAATTTAACTATTCCATCATCTGTTAAATCAGTATTAGATAATCCTAAATTATCTAATATGTATGGTACAGTAGGTAAATTATTTGAAACAGAAGAAGAATATGCTACTGCCATAGAAATATCTTTAGGAGGAGCTATAAACTATATTATTTGTGAAAAAGATTTAGATGCTAAAGATGCTATTAATTATTTAAAGAATAATAACTTAGGTAGAGCAACATTCTATCCAATCGAAGTTATTAAACCAAGAAATGTAGATATAGATTCATATAATATAGTTAAAAAGATAAATGGATTTGTAGATATAGCTTCTAATCTAATTAAATATGATACTAAATATAAAAATGTAATGCATAACTTACTTGGTAATGTATTAATATCTACTGATATAGAAGCAGGTATTAAAATATCTAAAGAGATTAATAATAGATATAAAGTTGTATCTTTAGATGGTAATATTGTTAATGCTGGAGGTTCTTTAACAGGAGGTTCTATTAAGAATAAATCATCTGTTATATCTGAAAAATATGAATTAGAAAACATATTAAAAGAGATTACTAAAAAACAAAATGATCTATCTATAGTAGAAGATAAAATAAACTCTATAGATACTGAGTATTCTACTATTAATGAAGAAAAGAATAAATTATTATCTAGTATTAATATAAAGAGTGATTTATTCAAAGAAAAAGAGAATAAGAAATCAGAACTTGATATAAGAAAAGAAAGCATTATTCTAGAACTAAGTAATAATGAAAATATAGTTAATAATGTTATTTCTAAAGATGAAGAAAATATTATTAATAAATATTATGAAGAAAAGAATAAAGTTGATTCATTAAAACTAGAAATAGAGAACCTAGTATCTAAGATAGGTAAAGAAAAAGATAATTTAACTCATTTAGAAACTAATCTAAAGATTGATAATGGTGATTATAATAAATTCTTAGATGAACTAAAGAAAAACGAAATAAAAGAAAGTAGATTAGATGTTAAACTTGATACTTTACTTTCTAATCTAGAAACTGAGTATTCTATTACTTATGAAAAAGCTAAATCTGAATATATCTTGGAGATAGATGAAGATGAAGCAAGAAAGAAAGTTAATAGGTTAAAGAGTGAAATTAGATCTTTAGGCGATGTTAATGTATCTTCTATAGAAGAATATGAGGAAGTTAATAGTAGATATACTTTCTTAAATAGTCAAAAAGAAGATTTATTAAAAGCAGAAGAAATGCTTTATGATATTATTAAGCAAATGGATGAAGTAATGATAGAAAGATTTAAAGATACATTTGCTTTAGTACAAGAATCATTCTCAAAAACATTTAAAGAATTATTTAATGGTGGAGATGCTTCTTTATCATTAACTAATCCATCTGATATATTAAATACTGGTGTAGAAATAACTGCATTACCTCCAGGAAAGAAATTACAACATATTTCATTACTTTCTGGTGGTGAAAAGACATTAACTGCTATAGCATTATTATTCTCTATACTTAAGATAAGACCAGTACCATTTGCTATATTAGATGAAGTAGAAGCAGCACTTGATGAAGTAAACGTAGATAATTTTGGTAGATATTTAAGTGGTCTTAAGAATAAGACACAATTTATAGTAATAACACATAAGAAGAAAACAATGGAATATGCTGATATATTATATGGTATCACTATGCAAGAATCAGGTGTATCAAAACTTGTTTCTGTAAAATTAGAAGACATTAAAAACTAAGGCGTTTTTTTGACATAAAACGTCTTTTGTGTTAATATATATGGCACAAAAAGGAGGGGGAATTATTATGGAAAAAATGAATGGGCACAGTATTTTAGAAACAATGAAAAATATAAATCCAGAATTAAGAGTTAAAGTAACAAGTCCATTATTATATAATCACGCTTTAGTACATGAAGAAGATTACGAAAAGAAATATGGTCGATTATTTTATGAGTGGTATTTATCTAATTTAAAAAAAGAAAAAATGGATGCTATTGATTACGAAAAATTCAGAGAGTTTCCAGTAGATAATACACCTCAATTTAATGAATGGATTCAAAAAAGAGAACAATTATTTAAACAATATGTTTCTTTCTTAGGTTATAAAGGATTAACTCCTTCTAAGTATAAAAAAGAACATCCAATAGAGTTATTTAAAGGTAACTTTGATTCACTTAAGACAGTAAATAAAAAAGTATATGAAAAGACAATAACAGTATATTCTCAATATGCTACTACTTTAAATTGTGATTGTGAAAATGGTGCAATTCAAGCTGAGATGTCTGTTATGAAAGGAGTTCCATGTTATGTACTTAGAACTCCAGATGATAAAGTGTTTAAAGTACCATTAAATATGGAACATATATCTAGAGTATATGTTCATAACCCTTATACTAAAGCTGAAGCAAGAGCTTGTGAAAAATTATTAGAAAATCCAGATTTAACTGTTATTTATGGTTTATATGGATTTAAAGATGAAGATGGAATTGAAGAAAAAATAGCAAGATTAAGAGAGATAAGTGATAATATCAAAAAATTACAACCTCTAACTAAATTTTGTTTATGTGAAGATGAAACTAATTTATTAGGTTCAACTGTACAAGCTTTAGTATTTAAACCAAGACAAGGTTCTGAAAAAGAATAAAAAAAGAGACATTAGTCTCTTTTTTCTTTGTATATTTTAAGTATTTCTGATGCTGAATTAGAATATGCTCTAAATAGACCTCCAGCTCCTAGTTTAATACCTCCAAAGTATCTAACTACTACTATTAATATATTATTTAGATTATTCTTTTCTATAACATTAAATATAGGCATACCTGCAGTTCCTTTAGGTTCTCCATCATCATTTATTTTACCTGTATTATTTATTTTATAAACATATACTACATGTCTTGCTTTTTTATGTTCTTCTTTAATTGATTTAATAATATCATTTACTCTTGATTCATCATCTAATTCATATAAATAAGTAATAAATCTAGATTTTTTAATTTCTATTTCATTTGTAATCACATAATCACCAAAATAATTATACCATATTTTACATTTAAGTTTACTATTTATATCATGTTACAATATATTTTGTGGTATAATATATACATATAATAGGAGGTTACTATATGGCACTTGGAGTAAACAAAGACAATTTAGGAAAATATGTATTAGAACATGCTAATTCACCTGAAGTACAAGCTGAAGTTCAAAGAATTCAATATAACGGAATAAAAACAGAAGAAGATAGAATTATTATGTTAGCATTTAATGATGGAATAGTAGAAGAAACTAAACCAACACTAACTACTAGAATTGCACAGGCTCTTGGTAAAGCATCTAATAAAATAAAAGGTGTATATGGTAAATTAGATGCTAAGCATAAAGATAGAATTCATAAAAGACAAATTAGATTTTTAAAAGGATATAAATTTAAAAATTTTGAAGATGAAAAGTATATTAAAAATAGATACCATAATCAAGAAAAGCAAATAAATTTTTTAAATAAAAAAATAGAACAAATGATAAAACTAGGTGCTACTAAAGAAGATATAGATGAAGCTGTTAAAGTAAGAGATTCTTTATCTAGACGTTTATATGGTATGAAAACTATCATGAAAGATCAAATGGGTTTTGATTTTATTAGTGAAGAAGAAAAAGAAAAATCTAAAGATGCATGGAATGAATATAATAAAAAAACTGATACTATAGGTTCTGCGTATGGACTAGTAAAAAATGAATATAAAGATTTAAATTCTTTACAAAAAGATGTTAAAAATCCTAATTATTTAAAGATGATAGCTGCTCATGGAGAAGGACTTGGACAATTTAGAACAAGTTATAGTAAGATTGTTAGATCTGAAAGAAAACTAAGAAATTCTGAACTTGTATCTGCTTTATTATTTAGTTCGGCATTTTTAGCAACATATCTTGCTATGCGTAATATTGGTATTACTAGTTATTCTGAATTTAATGCTGAAACTTTTACAACAATATCTAAAGCGGTAGAGGATGGTATCAATAATCTAAAACAAATGAATTCATCAAATATTGGTGAGATACTTAGTAATGCATCTACAAGTTTAGTATTATCTGCTTCAGCATTTGCAACATCAACTTTACTTACAATAAAGAAAGCAAGAGATTATAAAAAAGTTCAAGAAGAAAGAATGTTAATGGAAGATCAAAACTATTTAAATATTGGTGATGATGTAGATAACATCGCTAGAAGAATGTAGGAGGTAACTATGAAAAAATATGAAATATATACTTTAGATGATAATAAAGATTATTTAGTAGTAGATACATTTGAAATGGATGGTAATAACTACGTATATTTAGTAGAAGCTGATTCTCATTCTAATGTTATCTGCGGTAAATTAGTAGATAATAGATTAGATGTTATTTTAGATGAAGAAGAATTAGAAAAATTCTTAAAAAAAGTAAGTGAAGATTTATAATCTTCACTTTTAAATTGATAAATATAATAAATTATATTAAAATACTTGAAAAGGAAATATATTATGGATTATTTAAGTAAGATTAAAAGTAAACTTGAATTACTTCCATTAAAACCTGGTTGTTATCTAATGAAAGATGAAACTGGTAAAGTTATTTATGTAGGTAAAGCTAAAAAACTTAAAAATAGGGTAAGTAGCTATTTTAATGGAACTAAGTATGGTAAAACAAAGATTCTAGTAAGTAATATTAGAGATTTTGAATATATAGTAACTTCTTCTGAGAAAGAAGCTCTTTTGCTTGAAATAAATTTAATTAAGAAATATGATCCAAAATATAATATAATTTTTAGAGATGATAAACAATATCCATATATAGCATTAGAATATAAAAAATATCCTAAGTTATCAGTACTTAGACCTAGTAAAAAATATAAAAATAAAGATATAAAACTATTTGGACCATATCCAAATAGTGGATATGCTAAAAAGATAGTAGAGGTCTTAAATAGAATATATCCTTTACAAAAATGTAAAAACTTTAAAAGTGATTTATGTCTTTATTATCATATAGGAGAATGTCTTGGTTATTGTAAATTAGATATTCCAAAAGAAATAATGAATAATATGGTTAATGAAATAACTAACTTTTTAAATGGTGATTTTGATATAGTAATAGATAAATTAACTAAAAAAATGAATGCATATTCAAAGAGAATGGACTATGAAAATGCTAAAGAGATAAAAGAGTTAATTGATTATCTAAAAGTAGTTCTTTCTAAACAAAAAATAGATTTAAATGATAGAGTTAATAGGGATATATTTAATTACTTTGTTAAAGATGATTTTATATCTATACAAGTACTTCATTATAGAAATGGTTCTTTAGTAGAAAGAAAGAGTAATATATATGAAGTAAATGATGATTATATAGATTCTATTCAAGAATTTATTATTTCATTTTATGAAGATAATACTATTCCAAAAGAGATATTTGTTCCAAATGATATAGATAATGAACTACTTAGTGAAGCTTTAAATACTAAAGTATTGACACCTATTAAAGGGACTAAGAAAAAGTTATTAGATATGGCATATGAAAATGCTAAGATAGGTCTACTTGAAAAAGAAGAATTAGTTAAGAGAAATATATCTTTAACTATTAAAGCTAATGAAGAATTAAGTACATTAATAGGTAAAACTATTCATAGAATTGAGTCCTTTGATAATTCTCATTTATTTGGAGATGCTTCTGTATCTGCAATGGTAGTTTATATTGATGGTAAAAAGTGCCCTAAAGAATATAGAAAATATAAAATTAAAACTGGTTCTAAAGATGATTTTCATATGATGCAAGAAGTCTTAGAAAGAAGATATTCAAGGGTGATAGTAGACAATTTAGTGGCACCAGATTTAATACTTGTAGATGGTGGTATTATTCAGGTACATGCTGCTGAAGAAATCCTAGATAATCTAGGACTAGATATATTAGTTCTTGGTATGCAAAAGAATGATAAACATAAAATATGTGCACTAGTAGATACTAATGGAGTAAGTTATGAAATAGAAAAGAATAGTAATTTATTTCATTTACTTGAAAACATATCTGAAGAAGTTCATAGATTTGTTATATCATTTCATAGAGATCTTAGATCTAAAGGCTCTTTATCATCAATACTTGATAATATAGAAGACGTAGGAACTAAAAGAAGAAATTTACTTATTAAAAAATATAAAACAGTTAATAAGATTAAAGAAGCTCCTATAGAAGAACTAGAAGATTTAATAGGTAAAAAAGCTGCTAAAAATGTTAAAGATGCACTTAAAGAAAACTAGTAATAGTTTTCTTTTTTTGTTATAATTTAGATAGGTGATAGAAGTGCATAAGATAAATATAATGAATGATGATTTAGTTAATAAAATAGCAGCTGGTGAAGTAATAGAAAAATGTGCATCTGTTGTTAAAGAATTAGTAGAAAATAGTATAGATGCTGGTTCTACTGATATTAAAATAGATTTATTAGAATCAGGTACTAAAGAAATAAAAGTAACAGATAATGGATCTGGTATGAATGAAGAAGATGCTTATATATGTTTTACTCCTCATGCAACTAGTAAAATATATGATGAAGATGATTTATATAATATAAATACTCTTGGTTTTAGAGGTGAAGCTTTACCATCAATAGCATCTGTTTCTAAAGTAAATATAAAAACATGTAATGGTGAAGAAGGTATATCTTTTGATTTAATTAATAATGAGTTTTTAAATAAAGAATCATATCTTAGAAAAGGTACTATTATTACAGTAGATGATTTATTTTATAATACTCCTGCAAGAAGAAAATATTTATCATCACTTCCTTTAGAACTTAGTTCTATAGTAGGACTAATAAATAGATTATCATTATCTCATCCAGGTATTAGATTTACTTTAACTAATGATAAAAAAGAAATCTTAAAGACTAGTGGATCCGGTAATCTACTTAAAACTATTAATGAAGTATATGGTAATACAGTTGCTAAAAAGATGATTGAAATAAACTGTGAAAATGATGATTATGAAGTATCTGGATATATTTCTAAACCAGATGAAAATAGATCTAATAAAAATCATATGATAACTATGGTAAATGGTAGAGTAGTTAAGAATAATGATTTACTTAGATGTATAAATGACAGTTATCATAAATATAAACCTGATGGTAAATATCCTATAGTTATATTAAATATTGATGTAGATCCTAGTTTAATAGATGTTAATATTCATCCATCAAAACATGATATAAAATTTAGTAAGATGGATGAATTAAAAGAACTTATTTCATCTAATATAGAAAAACTATTAGATAATAATTTTCTTGGAGTAGATATTTCTACTAAAGAAGTTAAAATAACTAATGTAGTTTCTGAAATTGATACTAAACCTGAAGTAAAAGAATATGTTTTAGATTTAGGTGATGAAGTATCTATTATGGAAGAAGAAACTTCGTATGAGTATCAAGACACTAGTGTCGAAGAAATACCAGTTGAAGAAGAAATAAAGCCGTTTCCAAAACTATTTGTTATTGGACAAGTACTTGGAACATATATAGTTTGTCATAATGAAAAAGGTATGTATCTCATCGACCAGCATGCAGCAGAAGAAAGAGTAAACTATGAAAAATATAAAAAGTATATGACAGACTTTAATGGAGATACAATAGATATGTTATTTCCAATAGTACTTGAGTATCCTAAAGATGAATATATGACTATTAAAGATAAACTAGATATAATTAGAAATATAGGAATAGTAATTGAAGAATTTGGAGATAATACTTATATTATTAAATCTCATCCAACTTGGTTTAAAGAAGGAATAGAAGAAGAATTCATTAGAGAAATAATAGATAAGATATTATATGAAGGTAAAAACTTTAATTTAGAAAAGTTTAATGATAGTATTTCAGCATCACTTGCATGTCATGCATCTGTTAAAGCTAATACACCATTATCAATAGAAGAAATGGAAAATATAATAGAGAAACTATCTAAGTGTAAAAATCCATATAACTGCGCTCATGGTAGACCATCTATTATTCATTATTCTACTTATGAATTAGAAAAATTATTTAAGAGGGTGATGTAAATGAAAAAAATAGTAATAGGTAACTGGAAACAAAATAATATTAATATTGATTATAAAGAATATATTGAAAAATTAGAAAGTATAACTGATAAAGAAGTAGTTATAGCTCCTCCTTATATATATTTACCTTTATTAAAAACTAATAATGTTATATTAGGTGCTCAAGATGTATCTATATTTAATGGTGGATCTAATACTGGTGAAATATCATGTGATATGTTAAAAGAGTTTAACTGTGAATACGTTATTATAGGTCATAACGAGAGAAGAACTAAACTAGGAGAATCAAATGATTACATTAATAAAAAGGTTTTAAATGCCCTAGAAAATGGTTTAAAAGTAATATTATGTATTACTTGCATAGAAGAATTAGTAGAAAGTATTAAAGATGTTACTAACTTTGATAATTTACTTATAGCTTTTGAACCAAAAGAGTTTATTGGTAAATCAGAAACTATTTCTAGAGAAGGTCTAATAGATTTTATTTCTAAAATAAATGAAATTACTAATAAGAAATGTAAAGTATTATATGGTGGTGGAATTAAAGCTGATAATATTAGTAATTTATCTAATATAGATGGATTAGATGGATTATTAGTAGGTAAAGCATCTCTTGACATAGATTCATTTCTTAATATAATAATTAACTGGTGATTAAATTGATTATTGTTATAACTGGTCCTACTGGAGTAGGTAAAACAAAATTAAGTATAGAACTAGCTAAAAAATATAATGCTGAGATAATTAATGCTGATTCTGTTCAAGTATATAAAGATATAGATATAGCATCTGCTAAAGTAACTGAAGAAGAAAAAGAAGGCATTGTTCATCATTTACTAGATATTGTTCCATATGACTATGATTATTCAGTTTATGATTATCAAAAGGATGGAAGAAAAATCTTAGATGAGTTACTATCTCAAAACAAGAATGTAATAATTGTTGGTGGTACAGGATTATATATAAAAGCATTACTTTATGATTATAGATTTATTACTGAAGAAGAAGTAGAAGAAATAAATCTAGATAATAGAGAGTTAAGAATATTAGTAAAAGAAATGGATCCTGATACTACAGTAGATATGAGTAATAGAAGAAGACTAATTAGAGAATATATTAATCTTAAAAATGGAGCAGAAAATAAACTAGGAAATAATCTATTATATGATAATGTATTATTTATTGGACTTACTACAGATAGAGACATCTTATATGATAGAATCAATAAAAGAGTAGATATAATGGTTAAAGATGGTTTATTAGAAGAAGCTAAAAAGTTCTATAATTTAAATCATGACGTTAAATCATTAAAGACAGTTATTGGTTATAAAGAATTATTTGAATACTTTGATAGTAATATGTCTTTAGAAGAATCTTTAGATTTAATTAAACAAAGAAGTAGAAAGTATGCTAAAAGACAATATACATTCTTTAATAATCAAATGGATATTAAATGGTTTAATGTAGATTTTAATAACTTTAATAATACTATTAATGAAGTAGAAGAGTATATAAAAAACAATTCGTAAGAATTGTTTTTATTTTATAAAATCATATATTGTTTCATCAATGTAATGACCATCATCATTTTTATCTTTTAATTCTTTAGTAGTAATCATAAAATAATCATGAATAGTTAAATTACCACCATTTTTATATATTGGATCATCCCAAGTTAAATCTATATGATACCAAGTATTATCTATTTTAATAGCATTCCATACATGTTCATCATTAGTTATTTTAATGTTTTCTATACCTAGTTTATTTAGATAAAAAGCGAGTGAATCAGAATATCCATCACATATAGCTTTACCTTCAAATAAAGGTCCTATAGCACTATTAGAATGATATTCAGATTCTCCTTGTTCTGCTCTTACAGAATCATAACTATTCTTATTAGCTATATAATCATGATATACTCTTATTTTATCTTTAATACTAGTATAACTATTAATATTTAATTCTTTAATAATTCTATCTATTTCTTCATCTATTTTAATTAATTCTTCTTTAGTATATTTCTTTTCTATAGTTAAAGTTATTTTATTATCAGATGAATAAGCTGTTTTAATTTGTTTATATGCATTTTTAGGATCTACTAACTGATTTATTAAACTAAGTTTTAATGAGTCAGTTTCCTTTATATCATTAAAACAATTATATTTACAAGAAAATGTATATATATCATATCCATTATTTAACATAGTATAAAACATAGAATATAATTCATCTTTATTTTCAATATAATCTCTATCTAAATACTTTATATTATTACTATAATTATCTTTTGTATTTTCTTTTTTATAATATGATTCATTATTAACTATGTTATATTCTAAGGTATATATAACATCATATATACTCTTATTAAAATATAAATAACTAAAAGAAATACTAACTACTATAAAAGTTATTAATACTAATACTTTCTTCATATTTAACCTCTAGTAAAATTATAGCATAAAAAAAATATCTTATTAAAAGATATTATTTATTTAATTTTTTGTTTACACGTGATTTTTCTCTTGCAGCTTTATTTTTAGTTATAATGTTTTTACTAACTGCTTTATCAATTCTTTTATTAGCTTCGTTAATAGTTTCTTCTGTTGGATTAGCTAATGCTTTTTTAATAGCAGTTTTCATTCTTGATTTAATTGGAACGTTTTCTTCACTTTGTCTATCTGTAACTAAAATTCTTTTTTTAGCACTTTTAATATTTGCCATGATTTCACCTCCGATTGGTTGTTTGACTTTATTAATTTTAACAAATAATGTTAAAAAATGCAATAAAAACCTTAAAAAATATAGTATAATATTTTCAGGTGAACAAAATGAATCAAGAAAAAATTAGAAACTTTGCAATTATTGCTCACATAGATCATGGGAAAAGTACTTTAGCTGATAGAATACTTGAATTATCTGGTAATGTATCTAAAAGAGAAATGACTGATCAAATTTTAGATAACATGGAACTAGAAAAAGAAAGAGGTATTACTATTAAGATGAATGCTGTTAGATTAAATTATAAAGGTTATGAATTTAATCTAATAGATACTCCAGGACATGTAGACTTTTCTTATGAAGTATCTAGATCATTAGCTGCTTGTGAAGGAGCTATTTTATTAGTGGATGCAACACAAGGTATAGAAGCTCAAACTTTAGCTAACTATTATCTTGCGTTAGAAAATGATTTAGAGATTATACCAGTTATTAATAAGATTGATTTACCAAATGCAGATCCTGATAAAGTTACTCAAGAATTAATAAATACATTTGGTTTTAAAAAAGAAGAAATAATACTTACATCTGGTAAAACAGGTGAGGGAGTAGATAGATTATTAGATGCTGTTATAGATAAAATACCATCTCCAAAAGGAAATCCTAATGGTAAATTAAAAGCTTTAATATTTGATTCTATATTTGATAGTTATAAGGGTGTTATAGTACATGTAAGAATAGTAGATGGTAAACTATCTAATAAAGATAGAATTAGATTTATGTCTAATAATTCTTCTTATGATATTACTGAACTTGGATATACTACTCCAAAGATAGTAAATCAAAATAGTTTAGAAGCGGGAGATGTAGGTTATTTATGTGCATCTATTAAAAATATATCTGACATTAAAATAGGAGATACTATTACTTTAGATAATAATCCTTGTGATGAACCATTAAAAGGTTATTCAGAAGTTAAACCAATGGTATATTCAGGAATATTCCCAGTTGAAACAAGGGAATATGATTTACTTAAAGATGCTCTTGAAAAATTAGCCATTAATGATGCATCTTTAGTATTTACTCCTGAAACATCTAAAGCATTAGGTTTTGGTTTTAGATGTGGTTTCCTTGGTCTTCTTCATATGGATATTATTAAAGAAAGACTTCAAAGAGAATTTAATCTAAATATAATTTTAACAGCCCCATCAGTTATATATAATGTATATTTAACTAATGGTGATATGGTTTCTATATCAAATCCAAGTGATATGCCTCCAATGGAGAGACTATCTTATATAGAAGAACCATATATTAAAACTAATATATTTACTCCAACAGAGTTTATAGGTCCAATAATGGAACTATGTGAAAATAAAAGAGGTAATTTTATTAATATGGAATATATTAATGAAACTAGAGTTAATATTCACTATGAACTTCCTTTATCTGAAATAATATATGATTTCTTTGATAAATTAAAAAGTGTAACAAGAGGTTATGCTTCATTTGATTATGAATTAATTGGTTATAGAGTTAATAAACTAGTTAAAATGGATATCTTATTAAATGGAGAAAAAGTAGATGCTTTATCTATGATAGTTCATAAAGATTTTGCATATAATATTGGTAAAAGATTAGTTAATAAACTAAGAGAATTAATTCCAAGACAAATGTTTGAAGTACCAGTTCAAGCATTTATAAATAATAAAGCAATAGCTAGAGAAACTATTAAACCTCTTAGAAAGAATGTACTTGCTAAATGTTATGGTGGAGATATAACAAGAAAGAAAAAACTTCTTGAAAAGCAAAAAGAAGGTAAAAAGAAAATGAAGATGATAGGTTCTGTTGAAGTTCCTCCAGAAACATTCTTAGATATATTAAATGTTAAGGGAGAATAATAATGAAGATCGAAGATATTAAAATAATATTAGAAAAGTCTTTAGTTAAAATCGAAGAAGAACAAAGTAAAATCACTCGCGCTTTATTAGACATTCTGGCTAAAATAAATGATATCCAAAAAGAAATGGATGATTTTGATAAAAGAATGGAAGAGGAAGAAATAGTAGTAGATATGAATAAAGTATCAGATGCTGTTTTAAATGCTAGAAATCTAGAGACTTTAGCTAAATATGAAAGGTCATGCATTGATCAAGAAAGATGCGTTGAAACAGAATATGGATATTTATTAAAATTTGTTGCTCTTTCTAACGCAAAACCTAAAGAAAGAATGGAAGCTTTAGGTGATTCATTCTTTCAATTCTATTTAAAAAATTATAATGATATTTATGGAAAATTAAATGAAGTTGCTAAAAACCTTGGCTTTCCTATGACTCTTACTAGAAAAGATTTTGAACGATTATATGAAAAATATAAAAAACTAATGATAATTTTAATGGGAAATGTAGATTCTTTAGATGATGGTCTTAAATTTGATGATCCTATCATAGTATGTAAATTAGCAACTGAATGTATAAATACTCCAGATATATATGGAAAAAACATGGTTCAAACTGTTAAAATTTATAAAGATTTAGTTAAAACTTGTCTTCAAAACATTAATAAATGGAGAACTCTTATTGAAGAAGAAATGGAAGAAATTAAAAAAAGAGAGATTGATAACGCAGTAAAAGCAAAATATAAAGAAAAAGATAAGTTTATTTTAGAATTAGAAAAATTAAGAACTGCAGCAATTAAACATAAAAGTAATGATGATGCGTTAAGGAATTTAAACGGCCAAATTAATGAGTATCTTGATACTGCAGACGAAGATTTACTAGTTAGTATATGTGAAGAATTATTAAAAAGAGGGATTATTACTAATAGAACTTTTAAATCTATTCTTTATAAGAAAGTTGAAAAAGTTCCTGAAGAGAGCAAAGAAATAATAGAGGAATCAAATGAAGAACCTGAAAAAGAGGTTAAAGAAGAAAAGAATGAATTAGATACTGAATATTTTAAAAGAAGTTCTACTAAATGTTTAATATGTTTTCTTGGAAATAATGGAAACGATATTATGTCTGACTTAGATAGACACTTTGATAATGCAGATAAGAAAGTAGTATTAGATGAATTGTTATCATTATTTAATGGATTATATTCAGACGAAAACTTTTCACCATTAACAGGAGGTAATCCTGCTTCTAAAGCGGCAAGAAGATTACTAGAATTCCCATATAAATTTTCATATAAAAGATATGGTATTAGCAAAGATGTATATAGGTTACATGCAATTAAGAGACATTCCTCTTTATTAAAAGAATTAGGATATGGAAATGGAGATATTATATTCTTTGGGGCTCTTGGTGTAAATGATGATAAGTTAAAAACTGATGCATATAATAGAATAGCTGGTAGAGTATTTGCATCAGTAGATAATAGAATAGTTCTTAGAGATGAATTCGATTATATAGAACATATTACTAGAGGATTTATACCATCAGAATTATTAAGTGAAGAAGATGAAAAAAGAAAAAAACTAGGCCAATTTCATGGTAAATTAAAAGGTACTAGTCAAGATAAATCTATTGAAAATGGTAAATATATTTTATTTGAAGCTCTAGGGGATGCTTCAAAAGAAAATATAATTAAATATTTAAATGGTTATTTTTATGATCAAACTACTAAAATATTTGATATTAAAAGATTAAAAGAACAATTAGATAAGGATGGTATTTTAGGTGATTAAGTCTTGTTATATACATATTCCTTTTTGTAAGAAAATATGTTCTTATTGTGATTTTTGTAAATTATATTATAGCGAAGTGTTTATTAATAAGTATTTAGATAGTTTAGAAAACGAAATTAATAAATATTATAATAATGATATATTAGATACTTTATATATAGGAGGAGGCACACCTTCTGCTTTATCTATAGAGGAACTAAAAAGACTGTTTAGTATATTAGATGGTCTAATTAAAAGTGTTTCTTTAGAATTTACTATAGAATGTAATATAGAAGATATTACTAGAGAAAAATTAGAACTATTTAAAGAAAATGGAGTAAATAGACTTAGTATAGGAGTAGAGTCTTTTAATGAAGATAATCTAAAATTTATGGAAAGACCTCCAATAGATATGTCAAAAATTAATCTTGCTAAAGAGTATTTTGATAATATAAATATAGATTTAATATATGCTCTACCTAATGAAACATTAGCTATATTAAATAGTGATTTAGATAATGTATTAAGTTTAAATGTTAATCATATATCTATATATTCATTAATAATAGAACCTAATACTAAAATAAAGGATATAAGTCCTATAGATGAAGATCTAGACTATGAAATGTATAAATTAATTTGTAATAGATTAAAAGATTATAATCATTATGAAATAAGTAATTTTTCTAAATCAGGATATGAATCAAAACATAATTTAACTTATTGGAATAATAATGAATATTATGGCTTTGGGCTTGGAGCATCTGGTTATGTTAATGGTGTTAGATATACTAATACTAAAAGTATTAATAATTATATAGATAATAAATATAATAGATCTGAGGAAGTATTAACTAATGAAGATAAAGAAAAATATGAATTAATACTTGGGTTTAGAAAACTTAGTGGTATAGATTTAGAAGAATATAAATCTAAATATAATAAAGATCTATTAGATAATAAAGTTATTAATAATTTATTAAATGAAAACAAATTATTAATAAATGATAATAGAATTTATATAAATAAAGATTATATATATTTACAGAATAGTATATTATTAGAATTGATATAATTCATTATATATAGTATAATTAGATTAAGAATAGAGGGTGATATATTTGGACAATTTAGAAAATAGTGATTTAAATGTATCACAAACTATGACTCCTATAGAGGAAGAAGAGATAGAAGTTTTAGAAGATCCTAGAAGATCTGCTAAAGAAGTAATTATAGATACAGCTTCATCTATTCAAAATAAAGCGGTAGAAATAAAAGACAATATTCAAAATAGTGATATTTATGAAAATAATGTAGATATACCTATTATTAATAAAGAGGGGATATCTAAAAAGAAAATGGATAAAGCGTTAAAAGTGCAAATTGTATTAGTAGTACTATGGGTAGTTTTAACAGCTTCTATATACTTTTTTGGATATGATTTATTTGAACCTTTTATACCTATAAATTAATAAATAAAATGTAAATTAGCACTTAACTATTGACAGTGCTAATTTTTTGTTTTATAATCTATTTTAGTGTTAGAGGTGATAGCGTGTTAGATACTAGAAAAGAGAATATTTTAAAATTAATTGTTGAAGAATATATTAGAAATGTTAGACCAGTTGGATCTAAAAGTATCTGTGATACATTAAATGTATCGTCTGCTACTGTAAGAAATGAAATGATGGCACTAGAAAATGAAGGGTATTTAGAAAAGACTCATACATCTTCTGGTAGAGTTCCATCAGAAAAAGGTTATAGATATTATGTAGATAATATTATGAAACCTAAAAATATAACTGGTGAAGATATGTTAAAACTTCAAACTATATTTAATAATAATCAATTAGCTTTATCTAATACAATAGAAAAAAGTTTAAGTATTATTTCTGAAATGACTAATTATACTGCTGTAGTCTTAGAAAATAAAGGTATTAATGATGAATTAAAAGAAGTATCTATTTTACCAATATCTGAAGAAAAAGTAGTAGCTTTAGTTATTACATCATCTGGTCATGTTGAAAACAAAACAATTGATATTAAGAATACTAATTTAGATGATGTTAAAAAAATAGTAGAACTTATTAATAAATTAATTGTAGGAACTCCAATAAATGAAGTTTCAAGCAAATTAGAGTTCGAAATAAAGCCAATTATAGGTGAATATATAATGAACTATGAAATGGTATATTCTGCTTTCTATAATGCTTTTAATGACTTTAAAGATAATAATCAAGATGAAGTAATTATTAAAGGAAGAGATAAGATATTACAATTACCTGAATTTAATAATGTTGCTGATATTAAAAAAGTTGTATCTGCCTTAGACGAAGAAAAGATTAAACATCTAAAAGAAGAATCAGAAGATATAAATATTTATATTGGTAAAGAAAATGAACTTGATGAAAACTTATCTGTTATTAAAACAAAGATTGGTAATAGTACACTTGCGATAGTAGGTCCAAAAAGAATGGACTATGACTTTGTTGTAGGTTTAATGGAATATATTAAAAGTAATATAGAGAGGTAAATATGGAAGAAGAAGTTAAAGTAGAAGAACAAGAAACTAAAAAAGAAAAGAAATCAAAAGAAAAAGAATTAATAGAAGCATTAAATCTTAAAGTTAAAGAACTTGAAGATAAGAATCTTAGAATAAGTGCTGAAATGATAAATTCACTTAGAAGAAAAGATGAAGATAATGCTAGAATGATGAAATATGCTAATGAATCATTAATTGAAGATATACTTAATGTAATTGATAATTTTGATAGAGCATTAAATATTGAATCAAGTAATGAAGAATTATCTAATTATCAAAAAGGTATGAGAATGATTTATGATAATTTAGTTAGTATATTAAATAAATATGAAGTAAAAGAAATAGAAGCACTAGATAAAGAATTTGATCCAAGTTCCCATCAAGCAGTTATGACTGAAAAAGTTGAAGGAAAAGAATCAAATATAGTTATTGAAGTACTTCGTAAAGGATACATATATAAAGATAAAGTAATTAGACCAGTAATGGTTAAAGTTAGTGAGTAAGAAAAGGAGAAATGAAATATGAGTAAAATTATAGGTATCGACTTAGGTACAACAAATAGCTGCGTTGCAGTATTAGAAGGAAAAGAATCAAAGGTTATTGCTAACCCAGAAGGAAATAGAACTACTCCTTCAGTTGTAGCATTTAAAAATGGAGAAATAATTGTTGGAGATGCTGCTAAAAGACAAATGGTAACAAATCCAGAC
>JAEEGL011809902.1_pt1 | contig 24211 bp, 12 predicted proteins | sample 9134231 | NCBI WGS metagenome assembly JAEEGL01 (sample SAMN16246548, study PRJNA631951) | gut metagenome | biome: gut microbiome; feature: rumen; material: fiber-attached | host: Bos | place: Iran: Karaj | collected 2018-10
CATTCCAGCGTATGTAAGAACTGTAGGATAAGAATAAGTTACACAGATGTCCGGAGCTTCGCCAGCTGCAAGAAGGTTGTTGATATCATCAACCTCTGTCCATCTTGGAACCTTCTTGAAGGTAACTTCTACGTTGTGCTCCTCAAGCATTCCCTTCTTGATGTAATCTGTGTACATGTTGTTTTCAGGATCTGAACCACCGTCATTTCCTCTGTCATAGATCTCTACTGTGATCTTTCTTGTGTCTGCAAACTTTCCATCTGTAAGCTCAGAAGCAACTTCTGGCTCAGCAGCTGTCTCAGTTGCTGTTTCTGTTGCTGTCTCCTGCTTTGGAGCAGCATCAGTTGCCGGTGCTGTTGTATCAGCGCCTGTGTTTGATGATCCGCAAGCTACTACTGAAATAGCCATTGCAGATGCAAGAAACATTGATAAAACTTTCTTCTTCATAACTATACCTCCGTTTTAATATTTGCTTAATCCCACTATGGGATTAATGACATGAACTCCATCACCTGCTTCATATCCCTAAGTCGCTCATATAGTTCTGAACAATGTGGAGAGATTCTCTTTTTTATTTGGTTGTCGGTTAGTGATTCAGAATCACTCCTTAACTGCTCCAAGGGTTACACCATGGATGAAGTACTTCTGCAGGAACGGGTAGATGCAAAGGATCGGCACTGTTGAGAACATAACGATCGCAGCCTTAAGTGATGCTGAAAGTCCCGGAGCTGAGAAGCCCTCCTGCGTTGCAACTTCGACCTGGTTGATGTTGTTGATGATGTTGTACAAAAGAAGCTGCAGTGGATAATACTTTGCTTCTCTCATGTACATCAACGCATCTGAATATCCATTCCATCTTCCTACCGCATAGAAAAGAGCAAGTGTAGCCATAACAGGCTTTGAAAGAGGAAGATAAATCTGGAGCAGGATTACAAAGAATGATGCTCCGTCAATTTCTGCTGATTCTCTCAAACTGTCAGGAATTCCGTAGAAGAAGCTCCTCATAATGATCATGTTATAAACGCTCATTACACCTGGAATGATAAGAACCAGAGGGTTACTTAACAGGTGCAGTTTTTGCATCAGCAGGTAGTTTGGTATTGTTCCTGCGTTGAAGAACATTGTAATAGTGATAAAAATGTTGATTGCTTTTCTTCCTCTGAGGTTCTCAAATATAAGAGGAAATGCGCACAGTGTTGTCATTGTCAGCGAGAGTATTGTGCAAACCGCAGTAAGGAACACTGTCCAGAAAAACGCTCTTATGTACTTAGGGTCCTTAAGAACTGTTGTATAGGCGTTGAAATTAAGGCCCTTTGGCAAAATATAAACTTCATTTCTTACAAGATAGTCAACTCCACTAAGAGACTTAGCAAGGAGGTTCAGCATTGGGATGATACACATTGCACTTACAATAAGGCAAAAGATTACGAACACCATATCCCATGCTTTATCAGCATTTGATTTAATCTTCATTTTTCCAGCCCTCCCTTACCATATTCCTCTCTCGCCAAGCTTACGCGAGATGAAGTTTGCCATCAGCAGGAAGAACACACCAACTATAGACTGGAAAAGACCTACAGCTGTTGTAAGTGAGAACTGAAGTCCCTTAATACCTACTCGATATACGAATGTTGCAATAACGTCTGCCACTCTCATAACAACGTTGTTCTGGAATGCGAATGGTCTGTCAAATCCGCCGCCAAGGATGTTACCAAGGCTCATGATAAGAAGAACAACGATTGTTGGCTTGATTCCAGGAAGAGTGATGTGCCACATCTTGCGGAATCTGCCGGCGCCGTCAACGGCTGCTGCCTCGTAGAGCTCAGGGTTGATTCCGGCGATGGAAGCCAGGTATACGATTGATCCCCATCCAAAGTTCTGCCAGATACCAAAGCCAATGTAGCTTCCGATCCAGTGTGACTCATCATTAAGGAAAGGAATTGCCTCTCCGCCGAGGTCCTTAATTACCATGTTGATAAGACCATCGTTTGGTGCAAGAAGCTGCAGCGCCAAGCTGTAAATGATGATCCATGAAAGGAAGTGAGGCATGTACGCGATTGTCTGCACAACCTTTTTATATCTTGCAAAGCAAAGCTCATTAAGAATAAGTGCGAAAATAATTGGTGCCGGGAATCCAAATATAAGATCCAGCAGGTTAAGAGTCAGCGTATTTCTAAGAGCATACCTAAAGTCGTTGTTCTTAAAGGCCTTTATAAAAAACTCAAAACCATGATTTGCAGCAAGTGGCTGCTGCCAAATACTTTGAACCAGACTGTACTTTTTGAAAGCAATCTGTACGTAGATCATGGGCGCATACTTAAACACCAAAAGATACAGAAGTGGTAAAAAAAGCATAGCGTACAACTGCCAGTACTTCTTCATATATACGCTAAACTTCTGCTTGGGACGCCCCTTAGCGTTCTTTTTCATTTTTATCCTCCCTTAATTAACTCATTCCTTAGTTTGTTAGCGTGAATCTGTAACTCTCCCTCGGGCCAAGATAGGATTCTGGCATTTCTACCCCATCTCTTACAAGTAGTACCCTCTCCAAGATCATACCTGGACTTATCGCATAAAACCTAAGTGCATTTTCCCCTTCTTTACACAAAGCTGCGACGTTGACCTTTTTCACATTTTCCATAGCTTCCAAAGTCCACTGGGGACTTCCAAAGAAAGGTCTGTCCACTTGCCTTACAGTGTTGACCACTATCGGCTCTTCTTCATTTACCGAATAGGCCATAAACTGTTTTGGCTTAAAAACTGTTGGTGTTGTAGGTGCCATCTCAAAGGTTATATTGTAGGTGCCACTACTTTCGGCATAGAATCTATACTCCAGATACGGCAGATCTTTTTCCCCTGAAAAATCCGCTGTAGAAGGGAACAGCTTTACTGCGCTGCCACTTCTTCCATAGGGAGAAAGTATCTTGAACTCCCCGCCTGCAACAGTTTTTTTATCTGCAAAGTGCTCAGCCTCGATACAGATGTATCCGTCATTTTCCATGAAAAGATTCGGCACTACCTGGCCCGGCGCCGCCTCAACTGTAACAACAGCCTTGGAAACTCCCACATCTTCTACAGAAAAGGTTCCTACAATCTTCTCGTTTATGAGCCCTTTGTTTACTGAAAGTGTAATCCGCTCTCTGGTCCTGACCTCTCCTTCCGTCTTGGAAAAAGATAGCCATTCGCAATCAGAGACGATTTTAAAATGAGATGGCTCTTTGCCCGCTGCAATAAGATCAAATTCAATCTTATCTACGTCAGGTCTTAGCATATCTCTCCAGGTCTGAGGTTTGTTACACCACTCAGTACCTGTCATGTAGTTCTCGTCGTCTTTTCTGGCAACGAGAAGTCTTGAACCATTTGCTCCGTAAACAAGACGCCTTATCGGAAATCTGTCATCCTCCTGGTTCCAGTTAACAAAACCAATGTGCTCCGATTTGCCAAAGCCTTTATAATATCCGCCATCCACCGTTTCATATTCATCGATGAGCTCTGCATCTGTTCTGACGCAGGCATCTATTTCCACAGCAATGTCATTGGCTTCGATGCGGTTCTGCTCTGCATACAGCTTGTTTCTGCCTGATAGTATCCACATCTTCATCAGGTTTGCTGTACCGCAGGCTGGGAAATACAAAAGAGAAATGAAGGCTGAAAGATGCTCTTCTTCTATTTTTTTCTTAAGAGCTTTGGCCTCTTTAAGTATACCTTCCGAGGTTTCAAGCACCATGTCTGCCTCTCCGAAATGAAGCGGATGGTAGACATTTTCGTTCATAATCTCGTGCCGTCTTTTTTCAAGAAGTCCTGTATAATCCCATAAAATCTTGTTTACTTTATTTCTTCCTGACTGGGGGAGCATAGCTCCAAACTGCTTTTCAACCCACTCAGCTGCATATTTTCTGGTGATTTCGGCGTCCTGCCCGCCCCATTTTTCTATGTCATAGGCCAGATCCAGGAAGTAGGAAAGCCCAAACTCCTGCGCACCGATATCCCCGATGTTGACAACCCAAATCTGCCTTACGCCATAATCATAGGCTGTAGTCATCTGCTCCCAAACTCTTGGAAGGAAGGTGGTTCCAATCCACTTGTGTGAGAAGGGTCCGCCGTGCATATCCATGTGATAGTACATTCCAAAGCCGCCTTTATGGCTTTTCATATCTTCACTTGGAAGTGTTCTAAGGTATCCTACGTTGTTGTCGCTGAGCATCAGGGTCACGCCTTCAAGCTCAGGATCGTCCTTAAAACCTTTTGTCTTTTCATCGCCGTAGAAAAATTCTTCTACTTCGGAAAAAAGAACTATCTGTCTTGGAACCTTACTAAGGTCCTCATTTATTGTTTCTTTGATCAGATCATTCTGCGTTTTTAAAACATCGCGGATAAGATCAACGTTTTCTTTAAGAGATGCGTCTTCTCCAAGAATCTTGGAATCTCTTTCGCCCCTCATGCCCATGGTTATCACATTTTCAAAGGGCTTGTTTCGAAGAAGGCCGTCTCTCCAGAATCTCGTAATGCCTTCTCTGTTATTTATAAAGCTCCAATCATCTCCGTAAATAGAGTCCTTGCCGCGAAGAAGGCTGTACTCCTCGCCGGTTCTCATGCAGGGCTCGTGATGAGAGGTACTCATTACAACTCCCAGCTCATCAGCAAGTCTGGCACTTTCAAGTCCCGGGCCGTCCATGCTGAAGTTGTTTCTCCACATGGCGGGCCAAAGATAATTGCCCTTTAATCTAAGAAGAAGCTCAAATACTCTTTCGTAGCACCTGGCATTCACATCGCCGAAATGCTCTGTGGCCCAGTTTCCAAATGCTGGCCACTCATCATTTATAAAGAATCCTCTGTATTTAACAGATGGTTCCTTGGTTACTGTATTTACCTCATCTGTGAGGAATACATTTTTTCTTTTCCTGGGATAAGCGTGATTCCAATTGACGAAAGGCGATACACCAAGCAGTTCCGACAGATGATACAAGCCGTAAATAGTTCCGCGCTTGTCACTGCCTGCAATTACCAGCGCATGGTCAACTCCCTCAATAGGGTTGTCCAGCACCTGAAAGCTGTAAACCTCCCACTTACCACGGATGTCATCAAGATGAATAAGTCCCCGCTTATCCAGATCATCCAAATAATCGCTCTTATCAACAGTTCCGTAGATTACAAGGTTTTTACATTTGCTTCCTTTTGCGTATTCTCCTGCATGAAAGCCAGTGACAAGATAAAGATCTTTTCTGACCTGCAATGCTATTTTATTAACACCTGGAAAAGATTTAGATTCATAAGTGAACATAAATCTATTGTCAAAACATACCTTTGCCACTATAGCCCCCAACTTGCTTTAAAAAATATACAAAATCCCCAAAAACTTTGTAAAATCTTTCCCAAATTTCTTACTTAAGCACATTTTAAGCCTAGGTTTTTATATATAAATACACAAAAGACAAGAATTTTTTTGCATTTTCCGATGTAATATTGCACAATAGAGTATGGAGGATTAATGTGTATGAAAAAATGTTTAGACTGCCCTTATAGCATCATCGATTTACCAATTATTTGTGAGCACAAAACAGCAAGAGTAACACCTTCAGATATCAAGACAGTGCACAACCACGACGGTTACGAGGTTGTACTCTTTTTAAAAGGCGATGTAAATATGATGGTGGAGCCGGATCTTTTCAAAATGAAGAGGGGTGACCTTTTCTTTATCAGTCCCCTGGTGTTCCACGGTCTTGACCTCATCGATATCGATAGCTACGAAAGAGTAGTTATTAATATACAGTACAAGTATCTTGAGGAACTTGGTGATGAGAGCACTGATTTCAGCACTCTATTCAGAAGTGACTCATCTCAGAATATGAACCATCTTAGAATCCCGGAAAATGAAATAGACCGATTTGTCTCTCTGGCAGAAAAGCTCGAAGCCTGCATTGGCAGCACGGATTTTGGTCATAACGCACTGGCCAAGGCGTATCTTACTGAGTTTCTTTTGCTGACAACAAAGTTCTCCAGCAGCGCGCCTGTTCAAAGTAAGAACAATCTCATGCCTGTTGTGGTTTCCAAGCTCTTTGACTACGTTGAAGCCCATATTACAGAGGATATCACCATCAATAAAATCGCTGACGAGCTTCACTACAGCAGCGACCACTTAAGCCGCGTCTTCCTTGAAGCCACCGGCGATTCCTTAAAGCACTATATCAATGGCAAAAAAATAGTTCTGGCGCAGAAGCTGCTTCTCCAGAACTATTCTCCATATGATGTTTGTTTTATGGTGGGCTACAACAACTATTCAAGCTTTTCTAGAAGATTTTCCAACCAGATTGGAATGTCTCCAAAGCAGTTTCAGCTGTCCCACCGGGACGCATATGCGGTGTAAGGGCAGGTCAGAATATCTCTCTGCCCTTTTCATCAGCAACAGCGCTCTTTCTATAGAAGTAAGAGTTCACCTGGTCGCACCACTCGCGGGCATTTGCAACCTGCATCTCAAAGCGGTGTGATACGCAGTCAAAGACTTCCTGAGGAACCTTACCCTCAAATTCCTTCCAGGACTTCTGAAGCTCTTTTGCTTCTGCATAACCCTCAAAGTGAGAATCGTAAATGTACTGAATCAAGGTCTGTCCGCTCTTAAGCTTCCAGTCATAAGGAATATGGTGGAAGAAAAGAAGCAGGTTTTCAGGGCAGGTCTTTGGATCATTGTACATGTCAGCGTTTGGCTGGTAGTACTGCTGAGCGTAGCCTGTTCCCTTATCTGTTCTATCAACGCCAAGTCCAAAGTGATCTGCTCTGTGGTAGGTTCCCCAGCGTGAGTACTCATAGCCGTCAACGCTTGGTCCGTAGTGTCCCTGAGGAGTTACCATCCAGCCAATTCCAAGTGGGCTTGTGTATTTCTCATAGGTTTCTCTTGAGCCAAGAAGCATCTGTACAAGCTTGTCCTCAAGGTCTTTTTCCAGATTGAAGGAAAGTCTAACCCATTCTCTTGCAATCACTTCTGCAGAAAGCTCAGTGTCAAAGGCAAGTCTTCCAAAGCCGTAGAGGTTTGCTGCTGCAAGATAGTTGCCTGTCCAGTTATAGTCATTACCAGTGTTGATTACTGTAGCCATTCCGCCAAGCTTATTGCCGAAGGCTCTTGTGCTGATAACATCAGCAACGGTATCATTTTCCTCCTGGCAGTAGGTCTTAAAGCCAAGGATTTCTTTAAACATTGGGATGAGGTAGCAAAGGTCGATCTGATGACCTGTGTACTCCTGCGCAATCTGCACCTCAAGCATCTGGTTAGTCTTTGTAAGTCCTCCAAGAAGTGGAGAAATAGGCTCTCTAATCTGGAAGTCCATTGGGCCATTCTTTATCTGAAGGATTACGTTGTCATGATACTGTCCGTCCAAATCCTTGAAGTAATCATAGCCGGCTCTTGCTCTGTCTGTCTTGGTGTCGCGCCAATCCTGAGTACAGTTGTAAACAAAGCATCTCCAGATGATGATTCCGCCATATGGAGCAATAACGTCAGCAAGCATATTTGCGCCATCTGCCTGGGTTCTGCCATAAGTAAATGGTCCGGGTCTTCCCTCAGAATCTGCTTTTACAAGGAAGCCTCCAAGATTTGGAAGGTTATCATATACCTCTTTCATCTTGTCTTTCCACCATGAGATTACGCCATCGTCCAGAGGATCGCACACTTCAAGACCGCCCAGCTCTATAGGAGAAGCAAAGTTAAGAGAAAGGTAGAGCTTGATTCCATAATCTGCGAAAATATCAGACAGGAGTCTAAGCTTATCAAAATAGCGTGTGGTGATAAGGTCTGATGCTGCCTGCTTAACATTTACATTGTTGATTACAATACCGTTGATTCCGACACTTGCCATGAATCTAGCATAGTCAACAGTTCTGTCATTTATCTCAATTTCATTATTTACATAGAAGAAGGAGTTGCCTGAATAGCCTCTTTCGATGCTGCCATCAAGGTTATCCCAGTGGTTCATCATACGAAGAGGATTTGATGGAGCCTTTGTAATGTTGAGCTTTGTAAGGCCCTGTCCTGTGTATCTGCTTCTGATTACCTGGAAAGCTCCGTAAAGAGCGCCGTTTTCATCGGAAGCTGAGATTACTACATTGGCATCCCCGTCAAGGCTTCCAACTACTGAGAAAGCCTCTTTTGCCAAGGTCTCATCTTTCTTAAACTCTATAGTGAGGTTGATATCTGAAAGTGCTCTCATGAGCTCTTCCACCGCACTCTGTATCACGCGGTTCTCAGCATCAAAACCATCGAAGGAAATTCCTACTTCTCCTTCTTCTTCGTTCTGCTGAAGTTTGCTTTCGTAATCCAGCCAGAGCTGTGTCCATTTATTGTCTGCCATACCTTTATCCTTCCTTTATTCCTTGGTCTAAAGAATACTTGCGATAATGAATAGTTTCTTCTAAAATATGGGTGATGTCTACTCAATTATTGACATCTTTTTACTAATCATAGAACATATATTTCATATAGTGAACAAGGAGATATCCTATGATTGATGATATCAACGCTCAGTCAAGAGAGCACATTTTTTATGACACTTTAAAAGGCGTGCTCCTTTACCATAATGACCTTGCCAATTATCCGCTGCACTGGCACAACGAGGTGGAGCTGATTCTTCTTTTGTCAGGCTCCCTGAAGGTCAAATTTCACAATGATTCTTCTGCAATTGTAAATTGCATGCCTGGAGACATTATGCTGATCGCTCCGGGAACTTTGCATGAATATATTTCAGATTCTGCTGGCGGCGAGAAGCTGATTCTTCTTTTTGACCTGGCTACTTATTCACAGGTTTCCGCCCTTGTTCCGCTTATCAAGACTCTGCCACCTTATACACATATCTCGCAGAGCCTGTTCCCTGTTGAGGTTGCCCGTCTGCAGAACTATTTCTGGGAAATCGACAGGCTTTACGGACAGCAGGATGAATTCCTTCAGATATCTGTGTATTCGCTGGTTTCACTTATCCTTGCCCAGATCGGCAGCATGCACCTTAATGTTACCCCTGTGGAAAAGGACAACTCTGACTCCCAGCGTAAGAACATCGACAAGCTTGTGGAAGTTACCAATTACATCGACTCCCACAGATCCGATGATCTTACAGTTGAGCAGCTTGCTGACCTGGCCGGTTTTTCAAAGTTCCATTTCGAGAGACTTTTCAAGTCCTACATGGGTGTTTCCTGTTACCAGTACATCACCAAGAGGCGTGTGCTGATGGCCCAGGAGCTCCTCGGCGACACCGACCTGTCCGTCATGGATATCGCGCTGCAGTCAGGTTTTTTCAGCCTGTCTACCTTTAACCGCGTCTTCAAGGATATCAACAAGTGCTCCCCTACCGAGTACCGCAAGCTCTACCGCACCGGCGCCGACGTCAACACGAAGGGGTAAATGATAAATAGTCCCGGGTTCGGGGCTGTCGTTATGTAAATTGTCCCGGGTTCGGGGCTTTTGTCAGGCATCTGTCGTGATAATGTAAAATCTTTGCTCACTCAGGCTAAGAACTTCGTCAAGCCCTGAGAATCAATCTTTTCGTGCATAAGCACTCAAGATTGATAGGTCTTGACTCCGTAGCCTGAAACCTCGCAAAGTCTTTTACATTATCACTCCGATGCCTGACAACAGCTCCCGAACCCTTTCTTTTTGCGCTACACCAGCTTGGTTTTCTGGTGTTCTGGGTAATACGGCTTGTTTTGGTCGTCTTACCCATGACAATTTTTTCGTCTTGGGTAAGACTGCGTTTTTTCGCGCTCTTGCCCATGTTTTTATCAAACCAAATCCTATCTTCTGGGTAAATATGCGATATTTGATTGTCTTACCCACGGGTGCTTGCAAAATCATCGAAAATCGTGGGTAAATCATTAAGAACTCACTTCCTTACCCACGCACAAAATTTTCCCTTGGGTAAATACATAAAAATCTCTTATATTACCCACGCCCAAATCGGAATGATTTGAAATCAAAATCACTACCTGGAAGGAAAACAAATGAGAGATCCCACTTGCCCTGGCGAGGAGTGATGAGGAAGGTAACTTCGGTGTAATCTGATGATTGAGGAAATTCGAAGATTTCCTGTGCTTCTGTAACGGAATTGACATATTCAATATCATCTGCACATTTCTTGAATCTCAAATGTATCGTGTTCGCCGCGTTACGGGTGCGACCGCATATAGTTATTGTTCTGACTCCGCCTAACTCACAAGCAGAAGTCGTCTCTTCCACAGCAGAAGATTTTTCAGCATCAATACTCTTTGCGTCTAAATTCTTCGAATCTGGACTATTTACATCTCCAATTACATCTCCAAAGTCCACTTCATCAAAATCAAGAGTTACATTATTACCAATTCTTTCAACGTTATCCTCAGTCTTTTCGAAACTGTCGCCGTAGATAGAGTCGGCGTCCAGGGCGCGGATGCCCTCGAAGGCTCGGAGTTTTTTCTCAAAGGAAAAGCCCTTTATGTGAAACTTGTTGAATACCTTAAAGCTTATGGTCTGAATTCCTGTCAGCTTCTCAGACAATACCCAGGTATCTTCCTGATAAACATTCCAAATAGATTTCTTTTGGTAAACGGCGGCTTTCAATAGGGTCGCTCCCGCTTCTCCTGGAATTCCCTTCCAAATCTCGATATCGTAGGCATCATCGTTCAAGGTAAAAATAGGTACTGTTATAGTATCTGAGCCATCCTTACCAAAGTCGATTCCGCTGTAAGAAATCACAGTTTCTTCGCCCTTGGCGCTGGCTACGCCGTGGTCATTGCCGTTACCAATCTGACCAACGTAAGAAGTATAAAGGCTGCCTGGAATGAAGCCGTAAGGATCGAGAAATGCTGTTCCTAGTCCTGTTACTTCAAAATCAAGGGTAGACATTACGCTAACCACATCCCTGCCTGACTTTGCCTCACATCTGAGGGTAAAAGAGCCATCGCCTATAGCTTCTACCTTGCACAATACATCGCTCAAGTCACCGCCATCGCAGATCTTGCGCATGGCTGTCTTCTCTTCCAAGGTCTCAGGATTCTTTATTACATGAACCTTGGCAATGTTAGTTTCTGTGCCATTCTTATTGAGTGCACGGAATACAATTTCTTTATTTGTTGCATCTGCAGGAAGGACATGCGCCTTCACAATGACAGATCGTCTGCCTTCCGTTAAAGAGATTCCTGTGATGTCAGACGTAACATCCTTGCCATGAAGTGTTTCCATATCTCCAGCTACACCATGAAGTATTTCCACATCTCCGGCTGCATTATCTATGTTACCGGCAATACCCACATTGCTACCAGCATCTCCTACAACTTCCAGATCCACCTTACGAACCGGCACAAACTCAGCTCGCTCAACGTTTACTTTCACGTCGCCGATAGCCCATGTGGGCTTTACGATTGCAAGGAGCTTCCCGGCAAATAATTTGCGGGTGGAAGCCTGATAGCTGTCGTAGTCTGTGCTGTCGCCGTTATCAAGTCCGATGAGTGTTCCGCCAGACACACTTACCTTCACATAGTCCGAAGCATTCTCAACAGGGTTACCCGCCTCATCCAGAGCGCTGATCTCTGCAAAAACAAGGTCAGTATCCTCATACTTATCAAGTCTGTGGTCGATATCCACCTTGAAGGAAGCAGTATCGCCGAAGGATTTTCTGGTTTCGCGGGCTATTTCATTGCCAGCAGCATCATATGCAACCGCTGTGATTTCGCCCTTTTCATAAACAACCTGGTAGTCAGCAAAAATCTTGTTTCCGCTGTGAGGTGCATGTGTAAGAGTCTGTCTTCCCATGCTCTTTCCGTTTACAAAGAGTTCAACCTGCGGCGCATTACTACATATTCGAAGGTCAATTAGCTGGCCTTCATTGAAATCCCAATATGGGAACAAGTGAACAAAAGGGTCTTGTTCCATACTCACCCAGGCTGATTTCCAGGCGTAAAAAGCATCCTTGTAAAAGCCTGCGGTGTCTATAAGTCCAAAATATGAATTCTTGGTGTGATAAGGCGTTGGCTCGCCAATATAATCATAGCCAGTCCAGATGAACTGTCCCATGGAAAACTCCATGTCGCGGTCTTTGCAAATGCAAGCCTCTATGCTGTCAGCGCCCCAGCTGGTGGTGCTGTTTCCAAGGGAGGAACACTGCTCGTCCGTATCTGACAGGCATGGCACAGAAAGTGGGAAATGGTAAATTCCTCTACTCTGAACAATTGAGTAGGTCTCACTTCCATAAATCACCCAGTCGGGATGCGCCTTGTGATGCTCCTCGTAGTAGTTTTCTGCGTAGTTATAGCCTGCAATCTTAAGAATATCAGCGCACTTTTGCGCCATTTCCCAAGGCATATAGTTAGAGCCAATTGTTGCCCTGGCGTTAAAAAGAGGATCATGCTTTTCAACAAGGCTCTTCAAATCTCTTGTTACTTCCTGACCTCTTTCGCTGGAATGGGTGTCATAAATCTCGTTTCCAATACTCCAAAGGATGACAGATGGATGGTTTCTATCTCTTCTTACCCAGCTTGCCACGTCTCTCTCATGCCACTTAGGGAAAAATCTTGCGTAGTCAAACTCAGTCTTTGGGCCTTCCCACATGTCGAAAGCTTCAGAAATAAGTAAAAATCCCATCTCGTCAGCAAGTCTTACAACTTCAGGCGCATACATATTGTGAGTTAAGCGAAGGGCATTCACTCCCATTTCTCTTAGCTGCACAAGCCTTCTTCTCATGGCTGTGTTGTTGTAAGCAGAACCAAGAGCCCCAAGGTCATGGTGCAAGCACACGCCATTTAATTTCATGTTCTTGCCGTTAAGGAAAAAGCCCTTCTCAGGATCGAAGCGGGTCTGCCTAAATCCTACTGTAACATCCTCAGCCTGGAGCACCTCTCCATTCCTACTTAACGTAACACGAAGCGTATAAAGATTCGGAGTCTCCACACTCCATTCTGACACAGTTACAGGTGCGTTCTCTAAGCCAAAATTATCATTCAAACCTGCCTCATCAAGTATGAGGCTTCTCATCTTTTGTTCGTCAAGAACTACTTCGTGGCAATTAATTTCGCTGCTTCCGTCAGCACATATCCTTTCAAGCATCCTGGCATCACTAGACATTTCTCCGCGACTATTTACTCCACGCATATTGCTTTTTTGCTCAAGAAGCTCATATCGAACTGTCACCCCATCTGTATCACCGCAAACTTCCGTACTGACAGTCATGCGATATGTACAAAGCCCCTGATTATTCTTACCTACTTCGTCACTAGCCTTTGCCCCGTTCTCAACTTCAACATATGATCCAGTCTCAGATTCAATCTCTGATCTATGGACAATTCCAGCTTCTGATTTAGTGAAAGCGCAATTCGCAACTTTCTCAGAGTGCACATATATTCCATTCTCAGGAATGTAGGTCTTTTCATATTTACAGAGGTAGACATTTCTGTAGATGCCGGCGCCGGAATACCAGCGGGTATTGGGGAATTTGCAGCGGGCGGCAACGGCCAGGTGATTTGTGCCCTGGACCACATACTCTGTGATGTTCAAAATAAACTGTGAGTAGCCATATTTCCACTCACCAGCTGCTTTTCCGTTCACATAAACAATGCTGTCCATGTAAATTCCATCAAAAACAAGAGCCATTTCCCCACACAGATCGTCGGCAGAAACCTCAAAGTCCTTGATGTACCAGCCGGTACTGTCCCTATAAAGATCCTTCGGGTTACAGATCATGTAGTCATGGGGAATTGTCACAGCATTAAATTCGGCAATACGCCCCATAACCTCTTCGTAACTACTTCCGTAATGTGTTTCCAGAAACTTCCATCCATCTGTAAAAAGCTTTTTCATCTATTAGTCCACCTTTTTTCTAAAGGGCCCCATTGGAATCAGTGTCTCATTTGTCAAAAGTCCGCCATGGTAGATATTGTCGCAGCACCACATAACCTCGGTGAATTTTACCTTTTTGTCAGTTGCCAAAACGTCTTCCTTAGGATAAATAAAGAGCATCTCGTCCTCAGGATCAATTTCAACTCTGGCCATGTGTTTTGCGCCAGACTCATCCACGATGAACATATCATTTATTTCTGTTCCCTTGCCGGCATCAAGAATCTGCAGATTTACTGCGTGAGAAAGCTGCGCCTCGATAACATATTCCATGTTATGATCCTCTACGGCCTTAAGGGATGTAACTTCAGGACCCGTATACTCACCATTATAGCAGTATTTAAGGTGTGCTGCCCATAGTGCAATTCTTTTTCCAAGTGGTTCCTTGGTAACAGGATGAAGATCGTTATCTTCGCCAAGTCCCATGGTTACTACAAGTCCTGTGGATGGAATATCCAAAAGCTTTGCCTGAGTGAGCCTAAACTTGCCCCAGTCATCTTCAACAGGGCAGTCTACAATAAAGTTAGGAAGCTGAACTCCGATAAAAGGAAGATTCTCCTCTCCCCAGGCCTTTCTATAGCCTTCAACCATGCGCTTTGTCAGCTCATTATAATCATACTCATCCTCAACATTTGATTCGCCCTGATACCAGGCAACTCCGTCCACAGGGAAATTGTGGCAAGGAGCAGTCATGGCATTATAAAGACCTGTGCTCTTCCAGTTGATAAAATCAGTTGGAGGAATCTGCTCACACTTTGCACCAATCTTGTACTTCCAGGTTCCCTCAAGGTGCGCGCTAAATTCCTCATTGAAAATCACGTAGTCCTTGCCGGGAGTAAATCTTCCAGCGCCGGTTTCAACACAGACTCTGATAGCAATTGTGTTATCTTTTTCTCTGGTAAGGCCTTCTGGAATATCGTACTTGCGAGGCGGATACTGATAAGGAGTATCGCCTACCCTCTGACCGTTTACGAACACAATGTCGTTGTCAACAATTGTCCCCAGGAAAAGGCGTGCCTTCTTGCCTGCAAGCTCCGCAGGGAGGTCAAATTTACGCCTGAACCACACACTTCCGATGAAGCCATCAAGCTCCGTTCCGCGGAAAAATCCAGGGATTTCGAAGTCCTTCCATGTGTCATCCATAACACCTTCATTTCCTGCAGTCTCAGTGTTATCCCCAGCAAATGTATCTGAGCCTTTGCCACCATTTCTTGTATTTGGATCCTCGTCTGCCTCCCAGTGGTTCTTTATTCCCTCATCCGCCTCGTAAAGAGCGCCTCTCCAGGCATTGCCGTTTTCCATGTTGCTCTTCATTACGGATTGTCTAAAATTCTCATCATTATACTTGTCAGCTTCTGCCAAAAGTCCGTCGTAGCCCTCAAGCATCTGTCTGCTCATCCAGGAAGAAATCCTTGATCCGCCAAGACTTGCATTGATAAAGCCCACAGTCTGTCCTGTCAGCTCCTGAAGATGCTTTGCAAAAAAGTAGCCGGTGGCAGAAAAATTAAGGATTGTGTCAGGTCCAACGGATACCCAGCTTCCGGTATTTAATTCTTCATAAGGACCTTCAAAACAGGTTTCCTCTATAATCTTGAAAGTTCTGATCTTGTCATTTCTTTCTATAACAGGTGAATCTGTTGAAATGGTAATAGGAGTAGTTTTGCCTACAATGCTGTCACCGTAGACAACCTCCGGATACTTGTCCTTTACTCTGGTTATTGGAAGCTCCATGTTAGACTGGCCTGAGCAGAACCACACGATTCCAATCATGACGTCGTTCACAGTAGCGCTTCCGCCTCTGTTATCCGAAACCGTCAAAGTATACGGACCGCCACTTTCTCTTGCAGGAAGGTAAACATCGAATCTTCCCTTTTCGTCGCAGACTCCCTCTACAACAGAGCAGTCCTCTTCCTTGCAGAGCTCTACTGTAATCTTGGAGCCCTTTTCATCCCATCCCCAGATATGTATGCTTTTTCTTCTCTGTAAAACCGCTCCATCTGACAAAAGACGCGGCAATCTAAGTTCTGACATTTTTAAATCCACCTTCCCTGACAAGTAAAAAGCACCGTGTCCAAATCGTGACCTTGAGTCACAGTTTGAACGCGGTGCCTGTCACCTATTTTGACTCATAGAAACATTATACAACGATATTTTTAGATTACCGCGTAGATAATGCGTCTATTTTCTCAATTTTTGCGTAAGTTATAAAACAGCCCTTTCTTCCTGTGTCAGTCCAAAAAGATCGCAAATCCTCGCGTCGAGCTCGTCGTAGATAAGCGCCTGTTTTGCAGCCTTCTCATCCTCAGAAAGTCCCGCATACTCAGCCAAAGAATCCCCGGCAATAAGCTTATCCACCAGGGAAATAACCTTCTTTTGCTGGTTTTCATCTGCAAAAGGAATCGGAATGTCCTCAATGTGGGCTCTCAGGACTTTTACAGAGTCAAATTTCTTTTTGTAAATAAACTGCGCAGCCCTGGAGTTAAGGATTGCAAGGACAAACTTTATGTCTACTCCAGGGAGCCTTGGAATCACGATATTGCAGCTGTTAAGAGACAGAGTCCCCTTGTCGTCGTAGGCAAAGACAAGCTGGTTTGAGATGAAGCGGTAAAAAAGCTTTTCCCCAGCGCGGTACATCGTAGTCGGAGCAACCTGCTGGAATTTCTCAGGGGCAAAAGTGATGTAGTTTCCCGAGTCATTTATGTGGAACCTGCTGATATCTGACCCCTTAAGCACCATCTCATTATCCGAAGTCTTGATCTCAGAAATAAATTCCTTATTATTTCCTGTCACGATTCCCAGGGCAAAATCCGCATTTCCAAGAAGGAACCTTACGCCTTCGCCGCTATAAAGTTTTTCAAGAACGCTGTACTCCTGATCTGTCATGGCAAAAGAAAAGCCGTCCGCTGTCACTTTTCTTTCCTTTTCTATCACAAAGATCTTTTCTCCGTCGTCGATTTTCATTCCAACTGCGGAAAAAGGCTCATCGGTGTGCCTTATCTGCATGATGATGCATGGGCACTGAACCTTGTCAAAGGCATCCCCAAGATAATCAATTCGGCTGATACTGCCCTTTTTAATGATAATATCCCTTATCACGGCATGGGTCTTTACCCCAAGGATAGCCTGGGGCAGCACGTAGGCAAGAGTTCCATTTGGCTTAAGATCCAAAAGAGCCTTCTCTATAAAAACATTGTAGGACTCGATGTTTGTTCCCTTGGCTGACTGATACCTTCCCTTAAGAACAAGCTTTTCCTCTGGCAGAAATTCGTATCCCCAAGGCGGATTTCCGAAGATCACATCGTATCTTTCGCTGGAATCCTCTGCAAGATAATCCTTTTCTACAACGTGCTTACAAATAGTATCAACGTCCGCATCCCTATAGCGAAGGGCCAGGTTGATTCTTGCAATCTTTACTGAGATATCATCGGTGTCATTTCCATAAATCTGATCAAGCAAAATCCTGTCCGGAAGCTGTAATAAGAAGTTGCCGGTTCCGCAGCATGGGTCTACTATTGTACTACACTCATTAAATGACAGCCCCGCAATCATCTTTTTTACTATTCTGTTGGGAGTAAAATAAGCGCCTGTAGCCTTTCTGTTTCCGATGTTCTTGCAGGAGATATAGATAAGTCCCAGCACATCCTCTTTGTCCTCATAGTAAAAACCAAGGTCAAAAAGAATCGGAAACTCTGCTGCAAAATCAATGGCAAGCTGCCTGTCCGGAATCAGCGGAAGAATAAGCTTATCCCTCTCTCCAAAGGACACCTTTCCCTCTAAGAACTTAACTAAAAGTCCCCTCTCCTCATAGCTTTTTTTATCGAATCTGTCTGCCATAAAATGCAGGGCACAGTCTGCCACAAAAAGACAGATAATCTCATTGGTCAGAGCAATCTCACACTCCTGCGTCAAGCTAAGGAGCTTTTGCATAGGAAGGAGAGCCTTACAATCCTTTGACACATAAGAATTGTAAAGGCCGTTTCCCGAAACATACTTTTTATTTCTGCGGCTCTTAAGGGCAGCATTTTTGCCTGATTTAATCTCTTTTTTCAGCTCATCTACATAGTTTTTCGTAAAAAATGCGTTTCCATCAGAACTTTCCTCAGGTCGTATTTTCCCAAGCTTAAGCCAGTTTTTGCCTGTGGCAAGGGAAATTGAAAGCTCCTCGCATAGTTGTTTTAGCGTTATATATTCCATGTTTCCTCTACTTGTTATCACAGGTGCACTTATGCACCCCTACTAGAACGTTATGCCTCAAGCTCAACCTCGATATGGCTTCCGTCCTTATTTTTGCAGACTCTTATCTGCTGCGGGATGTTCTCAATGAGCTCCTCTCTGTGGCTGATTACGCCGACCAGCTTACCAACCTCGGAGAGATTTAAGAGTACATCCATGGCATTGTCGATGGACTTTTTGTCCAGAGTTCCAAAGCCCTCGTCGATAAAAAGAGCATCCATCTGTATTCCGCCCATGTTGGAGGATACAGTATCTGAAAGTCCCAGTGCAAGTGAAAGTGAGGCCTTGAAACTCTCGCCGCCAGAGAGGTTTCCAACAGGTCTTCTGTGACCTGTGTAGTTGTCGAGAACCTCCAGATCAAGGAAGGTGTTGCTCTTTTTGCCAAGGGAATCCTCCTGGCGATAAAGCTCGTACTGGCCGTCACTCATAGGGTACAGCCTTCTGTTGGCAGCCCTTATGATTCCGTCAAAGCCTGCTGCCTGTATGTACTGCTCAAGGGTTATCTTGCCATTTCCTGTCTGGCCCTTTACAAGCTCATAAAGCCTTCTGCAAACGTTGGTGTCCTTGGTGGCTTTTATAAGCTCTTCCTTTTGAGAGGCGATGGCATCATATCTTTGCCTGTTGTTTTCGATTCTGACTGAGGTTACAGTCTTTTTCTCAGAAAGCTTTTTAACCTCCAGTTCGCCGGCTCTTACTCTCTCAGCCAGGCTCTCTGGTTCACCCTCATTCCACTCTTTTTCCTCTAAGGATAGCTTCTCAAGGCTTTCCTTCTGGGTTTTGATCGAAGCCTGAATGCTGGCGGATTCCTTTTCAACGTCTGCCTTTTTCTTATTTGCCCTGTCGATGGCATCTATCACTTCCTTGTACTCAGAAAAAGCTTTGTCCATTTCCTTCTTGGCTTCTTTCCAGTCATGATATTCAAGGGCACTTAGGGCTTCGAAGGTTGCCTTACTTGCAGAGAGCTTCTTTGTAAGATCCTGTTTTTGCTCCTGGCACTCCTTCTTTTCTTTTTCAAAGTCTTCACTTTCTTTTCCAAGGGCCTTTTCAAGGGCGCTCTCAGCCTCAGCGCATTTCTTCGCCTTCTTTGAAAGCTCGGTTTCCTGCTCTTTGTTTTCCGCTACAAGCCCGTCAATATAGTCTATCGCATCAAGAGCTAGTTGGCACAGTTCCTTAACCTGGTCTCCACTTAAGTCATAGCCCTTCCCGGCAAAAATATCTTTGCTAAGACTCTCTTTTAAACTATCAGAAAGCTGCTGATACATTTCATCAAAGGCTGCCTTCTCAGCCTCTACAGCCGCAAGGGCCTTTGTCTTTGCGCTTTGCTTATGGCCTTCCCTGTCCTGAAGCTCTTTAAGCTCATCCTCAGAAATAGCCTTGTCCGGCAAATGAGCCAGCTCAGGGTGGTGGACTGATCCGCAAACCGGGCACTTGTCGCCCTCCTTGAGGTTCTGCGCAAGGATTCCCGCTCTGCTACATTCCATTATCTTCTCAGCCTCATTTTTCTCCATGAGTGCTGTATCATACTCATCTCTTGCAAGACTGTAGGCATCCTGTTTTTGCTTTACCTGCTTTTCTTTTGTATCAAGAGCCTTTTTCCTCTGGGTTACAAGTTTGTCCAGTTCATCATAAATCTGTGTCAGGCTCTCACCCTTTGCGGTCACTTCAGCGAGCTTTTTAGGAGAATCCTTAAGTTCCTTGATAACTCCTCTTAACTCTTCAATTCTATCCTTTAGCTCCTGTTCTTTATCCGCAAGAGTTTCTATTTTTTCAGATAAAGTCTTTTCGTTTTCTGTGAGCTTTTTAATCTCGGCAGAAAGTTCATCTCTCTTTGAATACTTTTCCTTATCTGCCTCTATCTTTTCAGCAAGCTTTCTCTTTTCCTCGCCGGCGCCCCGCTTTTCTTCCGCCAATTTGCAGGCTTCATCAGCTTCCTTCTTCGCACATTCAAGCTCATCTCTCTTTTTATAGAGTTCCTCCAGTTTTGCCTTAAACTGGTCGTGAAGCTTAACCCTGTCAAGGTCCTTGCTGTCAGCGGTCAGCTTCTCCTGGGCCTTTTCCAGGTCCTTCTTTTCCTTTTCCAAAAGAAGCTTGTCCCCTTCGATGATCTTATCTATCACCTCAAGGAGATCGTCTATATTCCAGGCGCTCTTTGAAGCACCAGCCTTTTCCTGGAGTTCATTAAGCTGCTCCGTAGCCTCGTTTTCCTCATCTGACTGAACATCCTGAAAATACTGTAAGATGCTGGCTTCCGACCTTGTCTTTATCTTGTAGCCTGCGTCCAGTCGCTCCTTTAGGACATACTCGATTTTTTTGTATCCATTTGTCATAAAGATGGTTCGAAGAATCTCAGTACGCTGCTCGGTTTTGGCGTTGAGTAATGTCCAAAACTCACCCTGAGCGATCATGGCAATCTGCTTAAACTGCTCAACCGTTATGCCAAGAAGTTCTTTAACCGCGTTGTTAACAGGCGTAATTCCTTCGATTGGAGTCTTTCCCTCCTCATAGAGAATCGCCTTTTCCTTTACAGAGGTCGTTCCTGTACCTCTTTGTTTTGCCCTCTCATAGGCAGGCTGCCTGTAGATGTGATAATCCCTGCCCTGATGGGTAAAGTAGAAATCAACATAACTCTCAGTACTATCCTTGGCGTACTCACTTCTAAGATTTTTGGCATCTCTGTAGGTTCCGCTGGTTACGCCGTAGAGAGCAAAGCAGATGGCGTCAAAAATAGTGGTCTTTCCCGCACCAGTGTCACCGGATATAAGGAACAGCCCTTTTTCCTCAAACATAGTAAAGTCTATAACCGGCATTTTGTCCGCATAAGGGCCAAATGCACTGATCTCAAGCTTAATCGGCTTCATCTATAACACCTGCCTCTCTTGCTACTGACTCCATGATCTTTATCTCATCCTCATCCATTTCGCAGCCGTAGATTTCCTTGTAAAAATCTGATATAAGCTCAGCAAATGTCTTGTTTTCCGCGATGGTAGCAACATCAACTTTTTCCAACTCTCTGGTGTGAGAGTTGTCGTAATCTATCTTGACGGTGTTTGGATAATACTGCTGAAAAATGTTCATGACATCATTTACCCTGTCTTCATCCGTCAAGGTTACATAGATAAAATCCTCTGTGTCGCAGACATTTACTGCATCCAAAAGATCCTTCATCTTGCCCTTGATATGCCTTAAATCTCTCTTTGGCTTAAGAGGAATCAGCTCAACAGTGGTCTCTCCTTTTTTCCCCAGGGTAATAATCGGAACTGACTTATCGTTGTTTACCTCGCTAAGGGAGTACTTAAGAGGCGAGCCGGAATACCTTACCGTGTCCTTTCCCACTCTCTGAGGGCTGTGAATATGGCCAAGAGCCACATAGTCAAAGTCCTCGAAGGCGCTGTAGCCTATCTTTTCGACAAGGCCTACGCTTACTGTAGACGCATTCTCTGACCCTGCAATCTGAGGATCCGTGTCTCCAGCCACAAACTGATGGGCCACCAGCACATTTCTTTTGGCCGTATCAATATTAGAAGCCTCAATCACAGCGCGAACAGCATCGTCGTAGCTTTCGATATCCGCCTCAGGTAAAAAGTGTCTGACCAAAGAAGCCTTCACAAAAGGAAGGAGATAAATATCCACCTCTCCCTCAATGTCTTCAAAGGTAAACTTATCCATTTTTCCATTGAATTTAGAAGAAATATAGATACCGCTGTTTTCAAAAAGAGCGCTTCCAAAGTTCAATCTGTCGTCAGAATCGTGATTTCCACTGATGATAAAGGTCTTTATCTTTTCCTTTGCAAGGCTGCAGATAAAGCTGTCCAAAAGATTTACTGCTGCTTCTGTTGGAATTCTCTTATCGTATACATCTCCGGCGATAAGAACTGCGTCGACGCTATTTTCTTTTGCGATATCAAGAATCTGGCCAAGAATATATTCCTGGTCGTTTATAAGATCGTACTCTAATAGAGTTCTGCCAAGATGCAGATCCCCCAAATGTAAAAGTTTCATGTTCGGCCCCCAAAACATATATATGATGATATACGACTTGCTCCATGACTTACGTCATTCTCGCAAGTCTACAACCATTCGGAAATCGCTAATTAACTACGTTAATCAGCTTTTTCCTCATGTTTGTTAGGGTCATTAATACATAATGTTTATCATGCAAGCATGTAAACATCATGTATTATGACGCCTATATCATCATACCATATAGCAATAAAATCCCATAATTTAACAAATAGTGATAAGCCATAGCAAGAAATTTGTTCTATAGTATTTTCTTGAACATTATGTTTTACATGGAGGTTACTATGAACAAAAAAGGTATTATGGGGCTAATGCTATGCGCAGCTCTTTTGTGCGGTTGTGGCTCTAATGCTGCAGGAAATGCCGCAGGCGCAGAGGCATCAGTAGCAAATGAAGAAACTGCTGCAGTAGCTGCAAGTAAGACAAGCGCAGAGACTGCCACAGAGGCAGCAAGCGCAGAAGCAACAGTAGAAGAAGCAGAGGTCTTAACTGACGATGCTATTTTAAAGGATCTTTGTGCAGACTACTTCACACTTGGAGTTGGAATCAACGGAAGTACACTTGATAATCAGTGTCTTAACATTCCGCAGTACATGGAGCTTTCAAAGAAGCACTTTAACAGCTGCACCATGACAAATCTCATGAAGAGTGGCTACATTCTTGATCAGTTTGGCTCTCAGGAGAATCTCAAGAACGGAAATCCTGAGCCTGCACTTAACTTTTTCTCAATTGATCCAACCCTTGAGTGGTGCAAGGAAAACGGCATGAAAATGCGCGGTCACACTCTTGTATGGCACACTCAAGCGCCTGAATGGTTCTTTAGAGAAGGCTATACTGAAGATGGCGAGTACGTTGACAAGGACACAATGCTGGTCCGCATGGAGAGCTATATCAAGCAGCTCCTTGCTCACGTTCAGGAGGAGTATCCTGGAGTTATCTACTGCTGGGATGTTGTAAACGAGGCTGTTGACCCTGACAGTGCTGATCCAGACAGCGACTTTTTATGCCGCACCAAGCTTGGCGACCAGCCAAATCCATGGTATGCAACCATCGGCAAAGACTATGTGGAGATGGCATTTACCTACGCAAGAAAATACGCTGATCCTGAAGTTAAGCTTTTCTACAACGACTACAACACCTATCAGGAGCCAAAGACTGAGGGTATCTTTACTCTCTGCAGCCACCTCAAGGAAAAAGGTCTCATCGACGGAATCGGAATGCAGGGCTACTGGGGAATTGATTACCCTGATATGTCTATGATAAAAAAGGCTATGGAGAGATTTGCTGAGCTTGACCTTGAGATTCAGGTTACAGAGCTTTCCGTTGGCGTTGACAAGGAAACTGACAAAGAGTTTGAAAAACAGGCTGAGAAATACCGCAAGATCTTCACTCTCTTTGGACAGATGGATACCCAGGGCGGTGGTCCTTGCAACATCACAAACGTTACTGTATTCGGGCTTGTGGACCACTATCGCGACGGCGATACAACAAACACCCGTCTCTTTAACAAGGATTATCAGCCAAAACCAGCATACAAGGCTGTAAAAGAGGCTATGGAAGCTTATAACTAAATAACACCAAAAACAAAACACCAGATACGGCGCTGAGCTCGTACCTGGTGCTTTTTATATTATGAGAGATTAGTGTATGAGAAAGTTTATCTGTAGAAAGCTGTAACTGTTTCGCCGTTTGATCCAAGAGGAATCTCGTGGTCAAGGCCTACAAATTTGCCAGTCTTTGAATCTGACCAAAGGGTCTTCTTCATCATGTTGTACTTGGCTGTATCCCATGTGAGCCAGTCGCCTTCAAGAAGTCCGCCGGTGTCACCTGAGTTAGGGTTAATGCACCAGAAGGTGTGGTTGATCTTATTCTTTGCAATGAAGTTAGCCATGAGGTTAAGATACTTCTCATTGCTTCCGCCATCCATGAAGCCGCCCCACTCACCGATGAGGATAGGTGCGATTTCCTGATCCTGGAGGTAGAACCAGTTGTCATACCATACGTCATCAAGAAGTGTCTGTTCTGTAAAGTCTTTCTTGAACCAGGACTGCTCATATACAAGTGGGCCGTAGTCGTGAGGTGAATATACGAGCTGGCTCTGATATCTGCCAAGGTCTA
>JAEEGL013947139.1_pt1 | contig 24211 bp, 19 predicted proteins | sample 9134231 | NCBI WGS metagenome assembly JAEEGL01 (sample SAMN16246548, study PRJNA631951) | gut metagenome | biome: gut microbiome; feature: rumen; material: fiber-attached | host: Bos | place: Iran: Karaj | collected 2018-10
GCCAATTGGAACAAATCCGAACCTGAAGCTTGTAGGCGATGGGTTCGGATTTGTTGTTTATCTCAGCACTTCTGAAATAAAACCAAAACGGAGGAAAAAGAGATGAACACAAACGAAATTGGCTGGATCGGACGCTACGGAAACAAGCTGCTTGCATTACTCAAAGAACATGATCCCGACAGGTACACCTCCCTGCTGTTCGAGGGAACGCTGAAGGAATACCTGCTTGCGCAGGACGAGTACATCAGCGAGCGCATTTGGGATCTGACGATGGAATTGGCAAAGAAAAACGGTGTCAACGAGGATTTGAAACGCCGCGATCAGATGCGATGGGTGCAGGAAATCAATTCCTTCCGGAACACGGCGGAAGAAATCGCGCTTGCAGAATACTTTGAATAATCAAGCTTGAGAAAGAAGTATAAACGGACACAGCGGGAGCCAATCATCCCGCTGTGTTTCCTTTGAGCATAAAACAATTGAATCAACTTGCTTAACTTATAGTCAACACCGAAAATCTATATAAACCCTAGTAGCCGGTTGGGAGTTATTGCTCCCAACCGACGACAGCACCTCGCATCCCCATATTGGTGGGGACCTAGGGAGTTGCCATGATTATTTCCTATGCAACGGATCGTTTTGTTTCGCAGCACATTCAAACTTTTTTCGAGTCTCTCCATCACATAGTTCAAACAATTCATTTCGCCATTCAACTTTTGCAAATGACGCAGCTCTTGGTATTTCCATTCCTAAAAAATACCTTCTGTTGTTGTATATGATACCATATTCGCGCCCTGTTGTAAACGGTTTTCTATAGATCCCAACAAGTTGAGGTGCACCGCCACAGCTTTCATCCGATATATTATTGAGTGTATCGATAAAGCAATGAAACACATTGCGGCTAGTGGATTGGTTTTCACCTTGTTGATATCTGTCACTATAATTCTTTTTGAATTCATTTCTACCAGATCCCAGCACATGCAATAACCCTGATTCTTTCGGGATTGAACACTTGTCACTATTCCATCCATTTGTTCGAGACCAAGTCATCAAATAGTGATAAAAATGTGAATATAATCCTTCGGAACGAGTATCTCTTGATATATGTATGATTTGAATCGGATTATTCCCATATACGTCCGGATATTTTTGAAAAGTATAACGCAGTTTTTCATATACAATCTTGTTTTTTTGATCGCAAGACATGTCTTCATCAAAAATCAAGCCTGAATCAATCATTTCAAGTATCTGAGATAGTACTATTGACGGAAACAGCACATCCCCAGCATACCCAAAGATCTCGGGATAAGATCTTGAAGCAAAAACTTTCTTGCCATAATCAAATAGCGCTGAACCATTATTCCAAGTAAGCCTGCTGTCTGATACAATGTACGCCGATGTTGGCCCATGTGTATCTATTCCAATCCAAGAAGCTAACAAAGTCATATTTACTCTCCTCGGTTTAATGTGTTTATAAGTCTTTTAGTGGTGGCCAGTTGTTCACACTGCATATATGCTCATAGATCTTATCCAAAGCTATCTCGATACTTTGTATATCTTTCAATGCCTCCTGTTGTTTATAACGTGTTTCTACACTCAATCGATGTACCAAAGCATGCCTTTGTTCTAAAACCCTATCAATTGTTTGGAATAGCGTTTCCTTCCGGTTCCTATATGGTTTTGACAAGATTCCGTAAATATCTATTCTGCTGTCAAGTTCTTTGAAGTGGATATTGATCTTATTAATATTCTGAAACGATTTTGAGAAAGCAACGGCTTGTTCGATGCTTGCTTTTTTCTCGGAAACTTCAAATAAATCAAAATTATTAAATCTTGTGCTGTTAATAATCTTTTCTTTTTTATCTGAATACCTTAATAGGGCAATATATAGCTCTCTAAAATAGTTCTCGATTATAGAAGAGGCATAAGTCAAAGAAATATTCGCTAGCAGTGAAGCATTACTTGATACCCCTATATGTTCCAATGCTTTATCTGATGGATCAGTATCAGGATACTTAAGAATGAGAAATCTCAAACTAGCAAATTCATTATCCAGTCTAAAACGAGCTGCATAGCAACCTCTTTCAGCGGGTGAATTCTGTTTATATTTTTTTGTAAAGTATCTGTTTTTTCCTTCATCTGATATAAAGCTTCCCCCAAAGCAACGTTTCAACTGTCTTAAAGTAGAATTCATAAACTCCAAATCAAAGTAATTGCAAAAAATAGAAGTCCGTAACCAGACCGAGATTTGATTATCGTTCTCACTAATATATGCAGCAACTCCATATAAATACTTATATTCATCTTCTGAATAGAAATAGTATTCGTTCCCAGATCCCTCATACCTTAACAATTTAAGGTAATCAACCAACTTATTCTTAGAAATGTTGACTGGACAATAATATGTTGCATCAAAGCCCATAGTATTCCTCGCTCATGTTTTGTGAATTACATCACTCGTTTCAAAATCATTCACTATATCTCGTTGCCGCTGGTGTTACGGATCTTGAGACGGGAATGTTTTACTCCGAGATGATTCAACTATCCCAGAAAGCTTTGGTTCTGACGTTTTTGCTAAACTGAGTATATCGACTTTATTCCATGTAGACTTTCCGTTTTTGACAATCAAATTATACTGTACGCATTGCCAGAAAAGCAAGAACTTTATTTCCCACTTAGAATGAGAACATGGCGGAAAAATGGTACCTTCAAAATATTTCAATTCGTCTCAAAATAGTCGAACACAGCAGGAGTCCAAGAACCTCCTGCTGTGTTCGCTATAGGAGGAGAAAGATCGTAATCCATCGGTTCATAGAACACTGGCAAAAGAATGAGTCCGATGAACAGCCGATCCGAACGAAAGCACATTGCTATGCTGATAACGTAATTATTCTCCTAATCCTCTTTCATAGTTGAATCGGATTGCAGCTTGATTCATCTTCTCAACCAGTTCTTCTGCAGAAATCTCGTCCCGAAGGAATTGCGGAAGATTCAACAGCAAAACCTCTTCCTGAATAATCGAATTCCATTTGATCTGGTAATTTGGTACAACCGTCTCCGCTCTGCCGATCGTCATAAAGAAATCATACATCAGCGGATAGACATTCTCCGGCTGCACCTGCCCCATGCGGTATTCCTGTTCCCGCTGCGTGCGAAACTTCAGAAATGCGATCGCGCCGTCAATTACCTCCTGCGGATAGTTTTTTGCAACAACCCACCCGGATGCCTGTACCGATCCCACTGCCGTTTGATTCGGGAACAGCGCAAAGCCCAGATTGTCCGCAAAAGACGCATCGACAAGGGTTTCGTCATATAAACCCGCAATCATCCATTGACCGTTCGGGAACATCGCCACCTTGCCCTCGATGAAATCCCGATATGCATCGTCATAATCGCCGTCGATTGCGTTTTCCGATCCGTATGCAAAGAGCCGTTTTGTCATCTCCAGCATATCGTACATCGCCGGAGTGTTATAGTTTTCGGGGTATTGCTGCTCTAAAAAGGCAAACCCGTCTGCGTTTCTTCCCATATATGCAGTTGCAAACAGCATAGTCGTCCATGCGGTTCCAGTGGTATGCAATCCCAATGGAATATACCCTTTGTTCTTGATCGCTTCACAATCGCGAAAGAAATCTTCCCATGTTTCGGGAAATTCTTCTATCCCCGCTTCTGAAAAGATGGTTTTGTTATAGAAAACGCCTGATAAAAACACGGGACTTGTAATCGGAACCAGATACATGGCTCCGTCGCTTTCCGAACAGGAACTGATGATATAATCCGGGAAGGATACCGACCAGTGATCGTCGGCGTCCAGATACGGACGGATATTGACCAGCCGATCGTTCTGCACCAACAGCCGATAAAAGTCGGGTAATACGCCCACATCCGTGAAAACGGCGGGAAGCTGATCCGTTGCGTTCAGCAGTTTGATTCGTTCCCGATATCCCGCTTCTTCTCCGACATACCAGTCCACTTCCACACGGTACTTTCCCGCGTATGCATCGTTAAAAGCATCGACCAGTTCTTTGTCGGGTTGATTGCCGGTTTCTCCGTCCATACGAAGCATGACCGGAATGACCGTGACAGTTTCGTCTGTCTCGGTCGGATCGACCGGCTGCGGCTGATGACAGCCGCATAATAGCAGGATTGCGCCCATGATCGCAGCAATCGCCGTTTTATGGATTCTTTTCATCCTGTTGTTCCTCCGAAATGATGGTTTCCTCGTCTTGCTCAATCGGCACTACAATGTTGCAGCTCACACCGTCCGCTTCGTCCTGATAGTATAATGCAAACCGATCGCCGTATTTCAGTTTCAACCGTTTTGCTACGCTGTGGATTCCATATCCGCCGGAACGGTTCTGGAATATGCTGCGCATGTTTTCAATGGATTCGTTTTGTATTCGGTTCAGCAATGTCAGCGTATTCTCGTCAATCGGAACGCCGTTGTTCCATACGCGGAACCGAATATTGGTTCCCTCTTTCTTCGCACTGACTCGGATCAAGCCGCCGGTCTGCATCAATGCAAATCCGTGTTTGATTGCGTTTTCCACAATGGGCTGCAAAATGATCTTCAGCATGTGGCATTTTGCCGTTTCCTCGTCGCAGTCCGCTTCATAATCGAAAAGTGCGTTGTTGCGGATCTGCTGCATCTCCACATAGCAGCGTACATGCTCCAGTTCCTTTTCAACGGTGATAATATCCCGTTCGTTGCTCAAGCCGATTCGGAGGAAGTCCGAAAGCGCCTGTATCATCTTCATCGTGCGCTCATTTTTGTCGATCCTCGCCAACATATAGATATTGTCCAGAATGTTGTAAAGGAAATGCGGGTTGATCTGATACATCAGCGAATCCAGCTGCAGTTTATACATTTTTCGCTCGTCGTCCCGAATCTGGACGACCATATCGGCGATCTGATCGACCATTTCGTTATAATTCTCGGCGATCGTGTCCAGCTCCGTTTCGCTGTTTAACTGGATATGCTCCTGACTGTTCGTTGTCCGATACTGGTTCATGGCGCGATTGATCTGTTCAACCGGTTTTGTCAGTTTACCGGAGAAATACACGCTGAACAGGTACGCGCCGACGCAGGCAATCGCAAAAAAGATTGCCAGATAAATACGGATGACCGACATGCCGCCCGACATGACGGAATTGGGGATGACCGTTACGATAAAGAAACCGCTGTCGTGCTCTTCTCGGATCAGATACAATTCCCCCGATACATGAAGATCGGCTTCCTTTGCCTGCACCGCCTTTTTGCAGTTTGCAAGTTCCGTGTCAGTCAATTCTTCGCTCGATCCCTGATAACTGACACGTCCGTCCGCCGTAAATATCGCACGCTTGACACCGACTTCAACCGAATCCGACAGAACGTCTTTGAACAGCTGCTCATCCAGGCACAGGACAATAACGCCGGGATCGACCGGATACTCGATATGGCGAAGAAGCCGCGCAGCGTACAGGGCTTCCCCGGATTCTGCGCCCGCTATATCCGCCTTCCATTGCCATTTCGTCGAAGAATAGGTATGATCCAAGCCAAAGTCCGCAATCCAGTTGTCAAGAGTTTGTCCGTGAACCCCGGCCGGAACTTCACCGTAGACGTTTCCTTTGTTATCCACATAAATGCTGCGCTCAAGGCAGCTCATGGTCATATAGGAAAGCTCTTTTCTCAGCTCAATGACCTGCTTTTTACTTAACCCTTCCCGCCGCAGAGAATCCTGAAAGACGCTGCTTGCAATAAACTTCTCCAGCAGAGCATCGCTTTCCTGGTAATAATCCTCCAGCCGGATCATTGCTTTTTCATTGATATACTCGTATTTCTCCCGCAGATTCGCTTCGATCGCAGATTTCACGACAATATCGGTAGTGATGTAGATGAACAAAAAGGCAACCAAAAGAACGATCACATAAAATGTCATCGTCTTCTTTTTGATTCCCCAAAGCGCCTTCTTCATCTTACTCGCTGTCCTTATCTCTCTGTTCGCTTGTGCGGTTATCCGTCATGCCGTTCGCATACTCGCTCGGAACCATTCCCGTATACTTCTTGAAAAGCTGTGTAAAGTAGGACGGGTTTTCGATCCCAACCATTTCCCCTATCTCAAGAATACCGTATTTGCCCTGTGTCAGGAGCTGTTTTGCCTTCTCCATGCGGACATTCATCAGATATCTGCGGAACGGAATACCCATGCTCTGCTTAAACATTCTGCCGAAATAAACCGGATTCAGATAAACCGCCGCTGCGACGTCATTGATCGTCAGGGTTTCCACTCCGTAATGAATGTCAATGTACTCCACCGCCTGCTGAATGTACGAGGAAAAATTGTTTGCAGAGTTTTCGCGGCAATACGCAACGCGCGCCTTGATCGTTTGCGCAATCAAATTGTGCAGGATGTCCGCTCCTGCGTTTTTGGATACCGAAAACAGGCGTCTGTAAAACGTCTGATAGGAAGCGTTCAGTTTCTCACTTGCGCCGTAGGTCTCCCTCACATACAGGTGTGCGCGTATCGCAAGCTGAAGGAGATACATTCGGGCGTCCTCATCATCGACCGGCAGGTCCTTCACAAACTGCTTATACCGTTCTTTCAGGCCCTCCGCATCGTTCCTGCGAATCATGTCGATGATCTGTGTTTCCCTGTTGTTGATGGTTCCGACGTCGATGAGCCCGGCATCGTCCGCATTGAGCTTGCCGCCGCTGCCATAGCCAAGCATGATCTCATACAGCTGTTTCGCCTGACGAAATGCGCTTAGGATTCCGGGGATGCCGAAGCATTCCCGCGATACCACCGACAGCAGTTCCAATTCCTTCTGTTTCTCCACTTCGGCAATCAGTTCCTGGATCTTCGGATGCCCTTCGCGCTCGGACGTGCAGACGATATAAACCTTGCTGCCGTTATCCTGCAAAAAAGACCACACGGGATAATGATCGCGAATGACGATTTCGATCTTTTCAAACAGCTCGAAACGCGTCGCTTCATATTCCAGCTCATTGTGCAAAGCATATTCGATATCGAGATCCACGATTGCGCAGGTGTAATACAGTGCGTTCGCCGGTTTACCGATTGCAAAATCCAGCAATCGCTCGATTCCTTCGCTGTCGATCTGCTGTTTGGCGAATTTCTCGACCATTGCATTGATAAAGAATATGTTTTTCTGCGAGGTAAGGTATTTTGCTACCAGATAGCCGCGGATTGCCTGTTTCTGTTCGAGGTATGCGTCGTGTGCGCGCGTCATCAGATCGGTGATTTCATGATCCTTAAACGGCTTCGGCAGATATCCGAACGCGCCCAATTCACACGCTTTCTTTGCGTAATCGAAATCGCGGTATGCGCTTACAAAGATTGCCATACAGTCCGGGATTTCTTCCAGAACCTGACGGTAAAACTCCAGACCGTCCATGTTCTTCATGCGAATATCGGACAGAATGACCTGTGGTTTGGTTCGGTTCAATTCAAGAAGGGCGTCTTCCGCGTCCGTATATGCGCCGACGACCCGATAACCCATTTTCTCCCAATCATAGGTATCCTTCAATCCCTCCAGAATGATGTATTCATCATCCAAAAGCAAGAGCCGCAATAATTCCATTCTGTCCTCCTTTCCCGAATCATTCACCGCGCTTTGGTCATATCAGCCGAAATGTCCCGGATTCGTGCCGGAACAGAAGAAAATATGCGAAGGCAAACAGCAGATTGACCCCGAAAATCATTGTGATGTCCGCAATAAACCGCTGCATTTGCGGCAGCATCGGATGCAAAAAATCCGCTCCGTATGCCGAAATGAACACAAGCACGGACAGCGCAGAAAATACGATCCCGCCGGTTGCGCACAAGACAACGCCGAGCCGATACGGCGTTCCGTCCGGTTTGAACACCAGATGCTTCATCAGGATCGTTACCCCGCTTCTGAGCGATCGAACGATAAACAGCATGATACTGCTTTCCAAGAGGAGCGCAAACAGCAGTGCAAACAGATTGACCGTATCCCGGAATGTCAGCGTATTCCGAATGCCCGACAAGATGTTTTGCGTCAAAAGGAATACGGTATAGGCACAAATGGCAGCGGACGCGATCAAATAGATCACCCGAAACAATTTGATTTTCGATGACGTGTACAGCGCCATTTTTGCCCTCCTTTTTCCTTGAGAACGCATCTATACTATACCATAAACAGATCGGTATCGGTAGCGTTTCATGATTCCTTTTTCTGTATCAGGAATGATAGGTGTACGTCGCTTTCAATTCCGAACACAGGACAAAATCGGTATTGACGCTTTCGTACCGTTCATAATTGGTTTTTAAAAGCCCCAGCCGGTTGATCTTTGACACCTGATGCAAGTGCACATTCCCGGTATCCTTGTTTTGAATGTCCATTTTTTCATCAAACACGCAGAATCCCGTGTCGTTATCTACATAAAAGGAGGTCGCGGGATATTTGTAGATATACAGCATAAAGAAATCCCCGTAATAGAGACCGCCCTCGTTATATGCGTTGTTGTTGACATAAAAGAAAGACGTCACATAATCCGTCGCAAAACTGTCTTCGACTTCTTCCGTCTTTCGATCGGAACCGTTCTGCGTCGTATAGCAATATGTGCCGTTGACCCGTTCCAGCAAAACCTCTTTATGAAACACGCCGTCCGAAACATAGTTCCCGACATATTCCTGTGAAATATGAAGACAGAGGTTTTTCGGGTCGGTTTTATCAATATGTACGATAAAGGTGTAGCCGCCGTTTACTTCTCCGGCTTTATTCGTCTGCTGTTCCGTTACCGTATAATCGACAACATCGACCGCATCAAATGCTTTCTGCGCACTTATTTCCGTATTCAGAAATCTCTCCACACTCGGGTCCGGAACGGTCTTTTTTGCACATCCAAAAACCGATCCGAGCAGGATCGTCGATAGGATTCCCAACATAATCCACTTTCTCATAACTTGCTTTCTGATACAAGGGGACGTATGCCTCTGCTCACTCGCAAAGCAGAGGCACACGGCCCTTGCGGAATGAAATGGAACGTATGCCCCGCCCGGTCGCGAAGCGGGGCATACGACCACAGGAGGGTGTTATACGGATCTCTGTCGGAAGACAGGCAAGCCGGCGAGCGGATGTTTTGTCGGTTCCATGAGACGGATCGCAGGTTGACTGGCGGTCAATCAAGATTCGTCGAAGCCGAACCGGCGAAAAAGACGCTGCCCGATTGTCCGGTCTCCGTCAGAGAGTCGTATTAGTACAACCGAATGTCGAACTTGTTTTCAAAGATCCGGATGTTCTCCAAATCCATCGACACTCGAATCGTATCATTCGGCTGATACGCTTTGTCCGCTTTGACATAGATGACTTCGTCATACATATGGCATTTCACATACCGTTCTTTGCCGTAGTCCACCATCTCATCGACCGTCAGCGCAATTCCGTCGTCCACCATACGATACGCATCGTGCGGCACTTCAAACCGGTAATGGCTGACAAACAACTGCTCGCCGAGGCCCTTTACGATCTTCTTGTTGATGTCCTCTGTCGTCACAAACGGATGCCCGTTGATGTACAGGACAAACACCTTGGAACGGAACAGGATATCGTCGATCTCTGCCTGATGCTCCAGCTCCAGCTTAACAAGCGTATCCTTTTTGGCTTGCTTTGCCTCCTGATGCAGCACGGACGCCACATCCCGTTTTTCGCCTTTGGACGTTGCGATCTCCGCTTTGGTACGCTCGATCGTCTCGTCCAGTTCCTTTGTCTTTTTCTCTTTCCGAGCGGCAAAAGCAGTTTTTGCATCGCTGATCTGCTTTTCGACGTCCTTCGCATTTCTTTCTTCGATCGGCAGAAGCATCTTTTCAACGCCGTCGATTCCGGCATCCGCCTCTTTGATCAACTCGGCATACTTCGTTTCGATCTGCTGCTTTCTCAATGCGTATGCATCGCGGATCTCCTTTTCTTTGGGAGCCAGCCGCGCTTTGTCGCTGTCGGAAAGGTTCTGGAAAGTCGCTTCCTTCTGCTCAAACGCAGCCAGTTCCTTCTCATAGGCGCGTTTCGCATCCGCAAGCAGCGCTTCGGCTTCCTGCTTGACTTTCTTCTTGCCTTCCTTACCGAGATCCTCCGTGCCGAGACGATAGGACATATTGCCCTGAATCTCCTTACGCTTTTCGGCGTATGCCGCCTTGATTTTCTTGAGCTGCGACGGTTGGAAAATGACCTCGGACAGTTCGTCGTCCAGTTTTTCTTCCAGTTTTGCAAGTTCCTTCTTCTTTTGCTCGTCATAATGCTTCACAAGGAAGCTGTTGGAGCGTTTTGCATTGGAGCGATCGAAGTACGAGCCGTAGAAGGTGTCGTATTTCGGCAACGGATTGACCAACGCGGTCTCATTCTCGTCATACAGGGAGATGCTCTTGAAATCAATCGCAAGCGCCAGCTTTTCGCCGACCGTATGCGTTTTGCTGCCGATCATGAAGAAGGTTCTTCCTTCCCGGAACAAATGCGTGATGACGGTGTTTTTGATCGTTTCCTCTTTGACAACGGTTGCAACGAGGTCATTTCCTCCCTCACGCAATGCGTCCGTAGGGATCAGGATGGATACGGCTTTCGTTTCATCCGAGAGCTGTTCCATCACGGCTTCCGGCAACGCAAACTCCTGTCCGAGAACCGTCGCTTTTCCGTTCCGAACGGCAACATCAAACACGTTGTCCTTCGGAATACGCGGTGCGATCGTCTGTTCCGTTTCTGCATCGAAGAAGTGCGCTCTCTCCATATCCAGCGCGACATCAATGACGTCGCCCGCCTTCGATGTATGCTGCCCGCCGTACTGCTTGACGATAATCCGCGTATTGGAATCCTCAAGGCGCGCCTTGTTCAGATTCATATCGCCGTAAATCAGCGTTTCGTTGCCCAGCTCCTCAAAATGAGAGATCTTCACCTTCATAATGCACTTGGAGCGTTTCAGCACGTCCGGATCGACGGACGCCTGTTCGCACCTGAGACCGACGATGACTTTCTTATTGCCGGTCAGGTATTCCGGACGAACCTTCAAAAGCTTCTCATACGGTACGGAAAGCACCGTGTCGATTCCCTCAAAGGTGACCTGCACCTCATCTCCGTTCCGTTTCAGAAGCGCGGGGAAGAAGTTCATCTGCGGTGTGCCGATAAAGCCCGCAACAAACTTGTTTTCCGGATAGTTGTAAAGATTCTGCGGTGTGTCGATCTGCTGCACATAACCCATGCTCATAACCACGATCCGCGTACCCATCGTCATAGCTTCCACCTGATCGTGGGTAACATAGATAAAGGTTGTTTCGATTTCCTGATGCAGCTTTGCGATTTCCGCGCGCATCTCGGTACGCAGCTTTGCGTCCAGATTGGAGAGCGGCTCGTCCAAAAGGAACACTTTCGGAGTTCTCAGGATGGCGCGTCCCAAAGAAACGCGCTGTCGCTGACCGCCGGAAAGGTTCTTGGGCTTTCGCTCCAGGTATTCTTCCAGTTTCAGTATTTTCGCCGCCCAAAGAACCTTTTTGTGGATCTCGGTCTGCGGAACATGACGCAAGCGCAAACCAAACGCAAGATTCTCATAAACGGTCATGTGCGGATACAGCGCATAGTTCTGGAAAACCATCGCAATATCCCTGTCTTTCGGCTCTACATGATTGGAGAAAGTATCTCCGATATAGAGCTCGCCTGCAGTAATATCCTCCAATCCTGCGATCATGCGAAGCGTCGTCGATTTGCCGCAACCGGAGGGACCGACAAACACGATGAACTCCTTGTCTTCGATTTCCATGTTGAAGTCGTTGACCGCTTTGACGCCGTTGGGATATACCTTATACAGATGCCGTAAGCTTAAGTTCGACATAGTTTCCTCCAACTGTTAGTCTTCTATGAGTATTGCAAATGCTTTTGCAGGGATCGTCAGCACGCTCCCGCTCATCTTCGGCGTTTTATCCGCAGAAAGCGTAGCAACGAGCTTCAACTTGCCGAGTGCGGCAGTATCGTAGGTGCGTTCCGCCGTCATGGAAGCATTCCATACAATGTAAATCTTCTCGCTGCCTTCGCCTTTGCTGACGACGCAGAGATCGCGATTCTCATTGACATAGACTTCCTTCGCCGGATACCGGGCGATCACCGGGAAAGATCTGCGGATCGCATTCGCCCTACGCACATAGTTCAGGAGCGATTTGGGGTCCTTCTCCTGCTTTGCGACGTTGCCGAGCGGATACTTTTCGCTGTCCTCCGCATTCGTAGAATGGATTACCGGCTTACACTGGTACTTGTCGCCCCACGGCATGGGTTGTCTGCGGTCTTCGTCGATGTAGCTCTCTTTGGAATTGCCCGAAACGACGATGCTCATGCCGACCTCGTCGCCGTAATATCCGAACGTCGCGCCGTAGCTCATCGCAAGCAGCCCATACATTTCCTTCAGATTGTCCGGCTGAACCGCCGCCATCGAGATGCCGTATGCGCGTGCCGTATCGTGATTCGCAATGAACACGGCGGGAATACCCTGCCCGACCATCTCGACGTTATTCTCGTCGATCAGATACAGATAGGCGGCTTTTTCCAGTCGAACCGCATAGGACAGATTCCCGTTTGCGTTCCGTCCGTGCTGGAACGCGAAGAAGCTGTCAATACCCGATTCCTGATACCGCTGATTCTCCGAAGGATTCTCCCACGCGCCTTCACCGACGATGTAACAATCCGGTTTGAAGGACTTTGCGGTGTCGTTCAGCCACGTCAGGAACGCTTTGTTTTCTTCCTGCATCCCGGAGAAGTAGAAGGTGACCGCATCCAGCCGGAAACCGTCGACATGATGATCGACAAGCCAGAATCGCATGATGTCGGCAAGTTCCGAAGCCAGATATCCATTCGGCTCATCCAACACGTTCTGGAGGTTCAGATCGGGCATCCCGCTGTAAAACTGACACTCATATGCCCAATTATAATTCTGATACCTCGCCCATCCGCCTTTGATGTCGTTCTCGCTTTGAATCGGTTCGAAGTTATAGTAGTTATAATACCTGTCGGACGTATCGCCCTTGAGGTGCGCGCGTGCGCACGCTTCAAACCACGGATTATCGATCGCCGTATGGTTGTACACGAGGTCGATCAGAATCGTCATGCCGCGCTTATGGCATTCCTCAACCAGCCGATCGTAATCCTCCATCGTGCCGAACTGCGGATCGATCGAACGGAAATCCGTTACATCGTATTTGTGGTATGTCGGCGACAGATGCACCGGCGTCAGCCACAGTCCGTCGTAATGCAGAGACTCCACATAATCGAGCTTGTCGATAATACCGACGATATCGCCGATCCCGTCGCCGTTGCTGTCTGCAAACGCATACGGAGAGATCTGATAATAGGTGCGGTATTTATCCGTCGTGGGCTGGATGTTTTCCGCTTCTTTTTCAGAGGCGCAGCCGAAACTCGACAATGCCGTCAAAAGAAAGATTGCGGAAAGAACAAGACAACGTATTCTCTTCGTTCTCATGCCATCACCCCTTCACAGAACCGCCGGTCACGCCTTCCACATAGAATCGCTGCATGAAGAAGAACAGAACGATCGGCAGGATCGACACGATGACGCCGCCCGCGCAGAAATGCGTGAAATGCTGATCGTACATGGCAAAACTGCCTACCCAAGACTGCAAACCGATCGCAACGGTTTTGTATTGCGATCCGCTTTTGCCGACCAGATAGTTTGCCATCATGTAATCGCCCCAAGGACCGACAAACGCGCCGAGCAGGGTTTGAATGATGATCGGCTTTGACAGCGGCAGCGTAACCGACCAGAAGATCTTGTTTTTCGTGGCGCCGTCGATCATAGCGGCTTCATCCAGCGATTTGGGGATCGTATCGAAGAAGCCCTTTGTCACATAGTACCCCATCATCGTTCCCGAAATATAAACGAGCATCAATCCGAAAATGGACGATTCGTTTCCGACAAGTCCGAGCGCATCCAACAGATAATAGATGCAGATCATGCCGAGGAAGCCCGGGAACATGCCGAGGATCAGCATGAACTTCATCAACGCTTTACGCCCGTTGAAACGCATCCTGGACAGTGCATACGCCGTCAGCAGCGTGATCATCGTATTGATGATCGATACGACAAGCGCAATGACCAGCGTGTTCAGATACCAGCGTCCGAAGTTGCTGTCCCTTCCCATGAACAGGTAGATGTAGTTATCCAACGACCATTGTTTCGGGAAGAAATAGGCAACGATGCCGGTCGATTCTCCGCGGAACGACGTTACGATCAGGTAGATGAACGGAAAGACCCAAATAATGCTGATCAGGACAAGAAGCAAATATACGAAGCCGTTGATTGCGCCTTTCTTGAACTTTTTGCGTAATAATCCTTTACTGTTCATTACTGGAAATCCTCCTCATTCTTCACAGAGCCAACACGGGAGTATGCAATCAGAGAGAAGAACGCGATGACGATGAACAGCAGGATGCCGATAACGGACGCCATATCGTAATCGGATTTGTCGACCGTCATCTTGTACAACCATGTAATCAACAGATCCAGGTCGCCTGCCGAACTGACCAGTCCCGCTTGTGCCGATACGCCGGATGAACCTCCCGTCAAGAGGAATATCATGTTGAAGTTGTTGATGTTCCCCGTAAAGGATGTGATCATGCTCGGTCCGAGAACAAACATCATGTACGGGAAAGTAATCTTGGTAAAGGTTTTGATCGGATTTGCGCCGTCGATTCTTGCCGCTTCGTACAGATCGGTGGGAATGTTCATCAGAATACCGGTACAGGTCAGCACGGTATAAGGAACACCGACCCAGAAGTTTACGAGAATAACGACGATCTGCGCCATCGTCCGGCTGCCGTCCAGCCATTTGACCGGCTGAAGCCCCAAGACGTATTTCAAAAGGTAGTTGATAATGCCGTTGTCCGTAATGAACATCTTGGAGACCAACAGCAGCGAAATGAACTGCGGAACGGCAATAACCGTAACAAGGCAGGTGCGCCAGAATTTCTTGCCCCGAATCCCCTTCTTGTTGATCATGATGGCAACGATCATGCCGCCGAACAGCGTTGTGAACGTGGCAATCACAGCCCATACAAGCGTCCACCGCAGAATGTACCAGAAGGTGTGCATGTATTTCGCCGCGTTCTGTGCCATCGCGCCCATTGCCTGACCGGTCAGCATGGCTTTGAAGTTGTCAAAACCGACCCATGTAAACAAGTTTGCCGGAGGCATTGTGCTTTGATGGAAGTTCGTGAACGCGACAAGGATCATGAACATCAACGGAACGACGGTGAACACAACCAAGGTGAGAGACGGAAATGCCAGAATTGTGAGATGAAACTTGTGGTTCAATAATTCGCCGACGTCGTCCTTCATCTTCACGGAGCGTTTTGCAATGGCATAGCCAAGCTGATTCTCATATGCCATCGTAACCGATTTGATCAGCAGGAACACGGTCAACGCAATGACAACGATCGTGAGCATGGAATACAGCAGGATACTGAAGGAATTGTCATATTCTCCGATCGGTACGCCGTAATCATTCTTAACCAGCGGTACGGTTCCGAGCGTTCCCAGTTTGGAAAGATACTTCCCGCCGAAAAAGATCATGTACAAGGTGAAAGCAATTTCATAAACGCTGAGCAGAATACCCCTTCCGATCTGTCCGTAGGAAAAGCAGCCGGTTCCCCATGCTACCAAAGAGAGCCGTGTTTTCCAGTTTCCGTAGCGGAGTGCGTCAACAAACGTGCCAAGCCATGCCCCGATCTTCAGCAGAATATCACGAATCTTTCCCGGAATTCCCTTTATGAACCGAACAATACTGGCAGGAATGCTCCACAATGCCGAGCAAAATTTGTACCATGCTTTTTGAGGTTTCGACATGGACAAATATTCCAAGGTTGATATTGTCCTCATAAGCTAACTCCTTACTTTACTGCTAAAATGGCTTCGGCTCTCCCTTTCCACTCTTGGAAAAGGGAGAGCCGGAAAGAGCTTTTTCGTTTAGGATCTTAATGCGGGAGTATTATTGCGAAGCCGCTTCTACATCCATTTGCAACTGCGCCAACGTCTTATGCAGATTCTTCTGTGAGAAGGCGTTCAGCGTTCCGGAGGAATACTCCTGCCACATGGTCTGTGCAAAGTTCGAAATCGGCGTCCAGTAGTTCGCAGGAACGCTGTCCTGTACGCGGAAGCCCAAGCCGTTTCCGACGGGCTTACCGGCAAGAGAGTTGCCCTGCGTATCTTTCAGCGCCGTTCCCTCCGGATACATGCAGGTTCTTGCATACTGCGCGTTCAGCGCGACAAGTGCAGTATCGGAAGCGATCGTCGGATCGGCAAGCGCCGCCTTGTTGGACGGACCTGCGCCGGTGCGATGGTATCTGTCGATCTGTGCTTCCTTATCGGACAGGAACTGTGCCAGCTGATGCAGCAGCACGATGTTCTCCGGCTTCTTCTGTGCAAATTCACACATCGGGTTTACGCCGAGATGCTTATAACCGGCGAACGTACGCATTGCATACTTGTTGCCCGCATCGTCCTCCACCATCGGCAGAACCGTTGCGGCATAGTTGTCGCCCCAGTTCTTATGAAGCTCCGCCGCTTTCCATGTGCCGTTGATGCAAGCCGCGAACGGCGTTTCCTGACACTGCGGGTTCTCCGGGTTTGTGAAGGTCGAAACCGTGTCGTTATACGGAACCTTGTCGCCGTCCGTGTACTTGAAATGCGGATTGATTGTGCCGTCCGCATTGCGGAACGTGTTCAGCATACACTGAACGGCGATTTCGCCGAGCGTATAGTCGCCGTCACGATAGTTGGTCTTACCTTCCGGAAGCGTATAGCCGAAGCTGCAGGACGCAGAGACCTGTTTGCCCTCGGAATCGTATTTCACATCAAAGTCGCCGCCGACAGCGAAGAACACACCGGATACATACCAGCTATCGCCGAATGGCCAAGACACCAGACCGTTCTTCCAGTTATCGGTTTTTTCGTCGAGCGCAGCATACAGATCACGGAAGGTGTAGCCCTCTTTCAGATCACCTTTTTCTGCGTCCCAAACGGATGTTCCTTCAAATGCTTCTTTGTTGTAGTACAGGTAATAGCCGTTATCCGCCTGAAGGGGATACGCCATGTACTTTTCGCCGAGCTTGGTCGCTTCGACCGCCGCTTCAATGTTGTTTGCCTTTGCCCATTCCAGATCCGAGCCGGACAGAGGAGAGAGTGCATTCAGGTTTGCCAAGTTTGCCATCTGATCGTTTGCAAAGGTGTAGATTGCCGCACCCTTCGTCGGATCGATGGACATATTGGAATATGCACCGGCGTCGCCGTTTCCCGCAAAGTCGAACGTGTAACCCTTCAACTCGTCGGGATGCTGCGCCTTAAACTCTTCCGCCCATTTCAGATACAGTTCACGATGATCTTCCGGTCCCCAAAGCATGATGACCTTTGAACCGCCGCTGCAAGCGCAAAGAGAAAACAGACATGTTGCGATCATGATGATGCCAAGCACCATACTGATGATTTTTTTCATACTCGTTTCTCCCTACAATACTGTTGTTGGATTATTCTGCAACCGTGAACGAAGCAGCATCAACGATCTGTCCCGCATCCGCTTCCGTGATAACAACAACACAGTTTTCTCCGTTGTTGCCATACTCGGTTCCGAGACCCCAACCGAATTCAGTCGTGCCGGGCGCATAGACCAAGACCTTGAACTGCTGTTCGCCGGGCGTGATGCTTTCAATCGTGTAAGTCCACGAAATGTTGTCTTCGGAGGTCATTTCGCACTTACCCTCAGCGTAGCCCCATCCCTGGAACGCGCCGTAGATATGAACAATCGAACCTTCCTCAAGCGCTTTGTCGAAGGTAACACGCAGCGTGACGCTCATGCCTTCCGTCTGCTCGTACTTGATGTCGTTTACGACTTCGATGTAGTCGCCGTCATCCAGCGTACCGATCGTGAACGCGCCGTTGCCGTCGCCGTCCACCGCATTGTCGACAAACACCATGCCAAGCCACTGACCTGCGCCGCCGTCAAACTGATCGGGACCATAAACAACAACTTTGTAAGCATATGTGTTCAGGAGTACATTTTCGAGTTTCAGCTCGCCGCGCAGGCGATCTTCGCTGATTGTGAATTTGCAAGTTGCATCATCAGCCGCGCTCCAACCGTTGAAGCCGCCGTAGATTCTTGCTTCACAGCCTTCCGGCAACGGCTCCGCAAACGTGATGACCAGCGTGGTGTTCGCAGTCTGCGGCAGCGGCATTGCCTTTCCGAACGTATGCACGCCGAGGTTGACGGTCGTCTGGCCGGCAGTCCACTCAAACTTCGGGTTCTCGCCGCCGCCCATGTTGCACACGTCGGATTTCAGTTCATCATCCGCCCAAGTCAAACCGAGTTCGCTCGCGGGAGCGCCGCTCGTTTCGTTGTAGCCGACTTTCAGCTGATAATCCAGGCCCTTATCCGCATCGGGATTCGGGATCACATCCGTGATCGCATAGTAGACATTGGTGTCGTTCAGCTGCGTAAACTGCAGGGATTCCATGCCGGTTGCCCAGTTGAAGGAACCGCCGGTCAAAAAGTAAGATGCGATCGCGGGCTGCTCGACAGAACCTTCGCCAAGAGTGAAATAGAAAGTGACCTTTCCATCCTCTGTCGGAACATCCACAGACGGTGCATCATTACCCGTTTTTGTCGGCTCCGTCGTGTCGTTGTTCGTTGTCCCCTGTGTATCCGTCTTGGGATCGTCCGCGGGTTTAGGCGCTTCCTGCTTGCCACAGGCAACCGAAGCTACCATAGCCAAGCAAACGAGCAAGACGAGTACCGTTTTGAAGATAGTGTTTTTCATCGTTTTCCTCCTTTTTTTGTAAGGTCTTGGCATATTTTATCTTATCATTCGAGGTAGTCCTTTTCTGTCGATTTATATACTTGAATTGTTAATTACGAAACATTTATAAAATCTGCGTAAATCAAACGGTATGATAGATGCTATTGCACATCAAAAAAGGACTGCCTGATCACAGTCCTTTCAAACAACCAAAGAATTACCTCATCTCACATTCGCATAAATATGCCTGATGTGCTTTCACCGTCATCTCAATGGCATGATCGTCAGCACTTTGTTTTTTCTCAATCGGAACGCCAAACATATCCGATTCTCTGACAAAGTCTTTTGCTCCGATCATACCAAGCGGTAGTCTGATTGTCTCATCGGTGTTGCCAACCGACATTACAGCAACAACAGCGCGATCTCTTGTAAACCGGGCAAGTGAAATCACTGTATCGGATGCATACAGAAATGCTTGACCGCCGTCGGAAAACACCGAATCTTCCGTCTTCAAATGTGCAAGCTTCCGATACAGATTCCACGTCGGCGTCCGCTTGAAATCCTTATGCCACGGAAATGCCGCGCGGCAGCCATCGGTATCCGGAACCCAACCGTCCGCTTCGGCTTCATCTCCGTAATAAATAGAGGCAGTCCCGATCAACATAAACTGCATGATGACAGCGCCTCGATATTCTTCAGGATGAATATTCGGCATATTATGTAAGCGCGCAATATCGTGGCTGTCGATCAGATTGAACTGATTCTGCCATAATATGAAAGGAATCCTACTGAGATAATGCATGATGCGCGCTTTCACATCTTCGCCTGTGGGTCTGTTGTTCAGTTTGCTTAACACATCATGCTGAAAGTAGGGATCTCCCGCTCCGACGAACTGGCGCAAAATACGAGCGCACCCGTAATAGTTCATCGGCGAATCCCATTCTTTTCCCTGCAAATACTCCGAGCAGTCGCTCCAATCCTCTGCTAAAATATAGGCATCCGGGTTCTCCTCGCGGATACTTTTCCGGATCTCCGGCCACAGTTCATGCGATAACTGAACCTCATTGTTTCTGGCAAACGTATCCGCCACGTCAAACCGCCATCCGTCTATGCTGTAAGGCGGTTTCAGCCATTTCCGAATGACAGAATCCTGATCTTTATAAATAATGTTTCGGAGATCATCCGAGGTATAGTTTAATGTCGGCAAATCCTGTATGCCCAGCCAACCGGTATATTCATTTGTCCCTTCGCGGAAGAAGTAGAATGCCCGTTCCTTTGACGCCGGATTATGGAATGCCCCTTCCGATATATCAAAGAACAGTCCGTCGCGGTTGAACCACTTATGTGCCGTCCCTGTATGATTGATGGAAATATCCAGTATCAACTTCATTCCATTCTCATGCAGTTCTTTCGACAGAGCCGCCAATGCTTCATCCCCGCCGAAATGAGGATCAACATGGAAATAATCAATACAGTCATATTTATGGATAGATGGCGCTTCAAAAATAGGATTCAGATATACAGCGTTTACTCCGAGTTCCTTCAGATACGGAATCTTTTGTCTGACGCCCTCCAAATCGCCGCCAAAAAAGTCCAAGCAGAAACCTTCCTGATACGTAAGAGGAAGTTTCGTCCAGTCCTTGACCTGAATAGTCGGATGACCGTTCAATTCGTATTCCCCGTCTTTTACATCATTTTCAGGATTGCCATTGCAAAAGCGTTCGGGAAATACCTGATAAAACACGGAATGTTTTACCCAAGTCGGCTGCTCATAATCCGACAGTAATACAAAATCATGCGCGTGATCCGGAAGGTATGTTGTAATGCCGAGTTGATTATAATAGTATACCTTGCCATTGCTTATGATGTCGAAGATATACGTTACCCGATATTCATTCACATACAATTCTGCGCTATAGTACACTAATCCGTGTATGGATTCTCCGCGCTTCATTTCGACAACGGAGCCGACGCCGTTCGGAAAGCTTTGCATCAATACGTGCTGTACCGGCGCATCCTCATATACGCGCAGCCAAACAGTCACGGTTTCTCCAAGAGCCGGCTGTGGATTGCTCACAAAGCAACTGCTTCCGTCGCTGTAAATGCTTTCAAGCCATTTATCTTTTTCCATGCCACACCTCAATCATACATCTTGATAGATAAAACGTAACACCCCGTTGTTCCGGATGTCAAGGAAGAAAACGGTCTTTCAGATCGCACATAAAAAGTTGTTTTAGAATTGATATTGATAACTATACGAAACTGTATTTTGAAAAACTTAGGGCTTACCAACACAGATTTGCTTGGCAAGCCCTTTTCAAAAACTTTTATATAAATCTAAATTCCCTGTCAGTTATCGCTTTGCTTTCCATTCCTCGTATGCTTTTCTGCCTTCTACGGTTTCATAATACGCCTGAATGATCGGCAAAGCACAACGGGCGAGCGATTCAAAGACATAATCGGGTATTCCGTCCACCGGACAACCAGTCTGTTCGTTCTTTCGCTTCTTCCCATTAGGAACTGTCTTTTCATCAGACTGTTCCCACAGGACGTCTTGTTTCTTTTTCATAGCATCACTCCTTTCTTCAATACTCGTTCCCTTCCCGCCGAAGCGGTGCGATACGCAGGCAAAAGAAAAAGCAGAGCGAAAGCCCTGCCGGAAGAATTGCCTGCTTGTATTCGATTATCTTTCCTGTTCATACGAACGCGCCCTCTGCCGTTGCTGCTCTTTCACCGGATGCTTGCGCTCATACTCGCGCTGCAGCTCCGTTTTCAAAAGGTTTAAGAGCCGCGGAGCGTCCTTGCGGATACGGTTGACGCGCTTGACACGGTTGCGCAGCGTCGTAATCTCCGCGGTGATCGCCGCGCGCTGCGCTTTGTTCTCGGATAGGATTTGCGGATCGGTTTCGTGCCGGATCTGATTGCGCACCTTGCCGCGCTTGGTTTCCAACGCGGCGATCTGCGCTTCCGTTTGCTCGACGTCTCGGTCCAGATCGTCGGGCGTATGCAGTTTGTTTTCTCTCAGAAACCGTCGGTCGGATTCGATCTGCGCTATATCCTTTAATTCGTGCCGCAGATCGGCGGACAGGATCACCTCTCTGGTGTAATGGCTTGCAAGTTCGATCAAAGCGATCAGAATCGCAAAGATGGCGTCGACGAGGATCGTAACCGTGTCGTTGGTATGGTTCATCTCGTACACAAGACCGTCCAGATACTTGTCAATCTCCGAGCGCGGTTCTCTCGGTGGATGCGTGCGCTCGTATTCGTCCTGTTGATAGAGTACGTTCCATGGCGTCCTTGCCCGCTTGCGGTGCTTCATTTCCACAACCGTCGTGATCAATACGGCGCTGTCGCTGATCCTCGGTTTATGGTTCTGGTACTTGTACCGAAAGTCCGGGTCGGCTTCGTTCTGGTCCCAGCGCTCGTACATTACATCGTCCGTAAAGCCGAGCCGATTCAGCCGTATTCCGCGTTGCCAGTTTTCCGCCTTTACCGAGAATCGGGTGTAATCGAACGTGTATCCCTTTGCTTCCAACTGCTGTATGAAGGTCGGCCAATCCGTGCTGTATTTCAAACAGTATTCGATGTCCTGCTTCAACTGCATCCGATGTGTCGGTTGTGCGCGCTGTTCACACCAGTATGCGCCTTTGGATTGATTACGGGAAAACGCTGCATTTTCCAATACAGACAAGCCGTGTTCCTTACAGATCGTGTCCGAGATCTCCCGAAGCTCGTAGTGCTGTTCAATGCTGTTGCGGAATTTCTTTCCGTCACGGAAAGAGACGGAGTTTACAACAAAATGGTTATGCAGATTGTCCGTATTGAGGTGTGTGGTGACAAGGACTTGGTAGTCTTTGCCCCACATCCGTTTCGCCGTTTCGATCCCGATCGTATGACATTGCTCAGGCGTCAGCTCATTTGCTTTGAACGACTGATACCCGTGGTAGGCGATCACCTTGCCGCGCTCGCCGTATTTCTTCTTGACAAGCAGCATTTCGGAATAAGCGTTCGCGGCGGTGCAGTTCACACCGGACACGTATTTGCGTTCATCGGTTTTATCATCGTTCTCGGTATAGCGCAGTGCGTCGTAAAGATCGTTATCCAGATATTTCCGATCGGTCGTCTTATCCGGGTTATCGGCGTAGTCCAGCACCTTCTTGAGATTGCCCCTTACGGGCCAGAATCCTGTCGTTGCCATTCGGTTTCCTCCCGATCCAATCCTTTGATCGTTCTTTGCAGGATCACGTTCATTTGGTTGATTACCTCCAACGCCGCCGCATTGACTGCCGCGGAATACGGCGGATGCAGCAAGCGGTCAAGATGCTCACAGCATACAAAGAAAGCGTCGGGCAGCATCTGTTTCGGTGCATAGCCCAACGCTCTTTGGCGGATGTACTCGCTTGGCAATATGCCGCACCTTCGCGCGGCAGCGTCAATCTTCTCTCGTTGTTTCTTTGTCACACGCAGTGAAATATGGGTTTCGTCGCGTGGCTTCGGTTTGTTGTTTTGCATTTGATTCCTCCTTTTCTGTATTTATCTTCGGGTAAAGTTCGGTCGCAGAGTGAAGCAGCGTCGCTATCCCGGGGGTTTTAGGGGGCGGGCAGCCACCTAAGAAGAAAGCCGGTGAGCAGGGCGCAGCGGCTTTCCCGACATTTGCGTGGAACACAAATGCCCTGCTTGCTATCCTCTGCGACAGAAAAAAAGAGTCTGCGACAACGGGACCCGAATACCCATCGCCGCAGGCTGAAATTCTCTGCCGACTGTACCTCTCCAATCCGTTCCAAATGCATTGTAAACAGATATTTTGACGCGAGTTTCACAAGGCACCGTATTGGCACCGCGTTCGGATCACGTCTTTGGAAATGGCACCGAAAACCGCCCGATTTGGCATCATCCGAATACTTCCAGTCCGGAGCGCAATAATCCCTTGCTTTTCTCCAAGTCCTCCTCTGTGACCTCGAAGGAAAAGTCCGTTTCCGGGTCGTCCGGCACATCCTGCCCGACGGCAATACTGACGGAGGCAAGTTCCTCTTGCAATACGGCGCGTATCTGCTCGATGAGTGCGGCGTTTCGATCGCCCTCCACGATCTTTTCATAGATCGCTTGGATAATAAACGAATTGCGCGAGACGTTTTGTGTCCCGCGCAACTCATTCAAATACGCAACAATCATCCGGTCCTTTTCATTCTCCGGATTGAAACGGATATTGATACGATATTCTTTCATGTCACTTTGCCGCTTCCGCCATCAGCTCATAACCCTTGGCTGCGGCGCAGATATCGCCTTGCCGAACGATCCGCCCCGCTTTTCGCATTGCTTTGGTAATCGTCGCAAAATGCTCGATCAGACACCCGCCGCCTCCGGTCACGATCAGCCGCATGGTATTCTCATCGTATCCGTGTTCCCGCAGTCTTCGGAA
>JAEEGL013647441.1_pt1 | contig 24208 bp, 19 predicted proteins | sample 9134231 | NCBI WGS metagenome assembly JAEEGL01 (sample SAMN16246548, study PRJNA631951) | gut metagenome | biome: gut microbiome; feature: rumen; material: fiber-attached | host: Bos | place: Iran: Karaj | collected 2018-10
CGGGTTGAACGAACCGATACGTTCGATAATTTTGCCGTCACGCGGCGAGCGGCTGTCTGCTACTACGATGTGGTAGAAAGCGTAGTCTTTGTGACCATGACGAGCCAAACGAATCTTTGTTGCCATTTAGACTTTTGTTTTTTGTGTTAATTAATGTTAACGTGCTTTTTTCACGAAAAAGCGTGCAAAAGTACTGCTTTTTTTTGAATTGACCAAATAATTTAGGTAAAAAATGCAATTTTTACCTCATTTAATGGAAAATGCCAAGTGGAGTGAGCGGGCTAATTCGGCGTATTTCGCCATCTGTTCATCGGTCGGCATAGGGTGGTTTGCCAGTTCGCCAATTACGCCGTGCGGCCGAAAACGAAGCAATCGAACAGGTGCCTTTTTCCCGATGAAATCGAATGTTTCTGCGAGGTGGTGTAGGATTTCTTCTACGTCTACATAGTTTGGCAGGCACACGATGCGCACTTCTGTTAGTAGGTTATGTTGCAGCAGCCAAGCGAGATTTTGCTTCACAACCGTATTTTCTTTCGCTTGCGTAAGGCGATGATACACTTCGACATCCCATGCTTTAACATCCAGCATTACGCCGTCGCAGACCTCCATCAGTTCGGGGAAATGCTCAAAAGGAACAGTACCGTTGCTGTCGATCAGACACGTCAGTGGGTGGTTGGTCTCGCGCGCGAGGTCTTTGACGGCTTGGAAAAGCGATGTCAGAAAATCCGTCTGCAGCATACACTCTCCTCCGGAGACGGTGATGCCGCGAATAAAAGGAAGGCCTTTGCGGATTTCTGCCAGGACCTCGGCGACGCTCATTTCGGTAGCCTCGGCATCGTGCATGGCTTGCGTCTCGGGGTTATGGCAATAGGCGCAGCGGATATTACATCCCTGCAGGAAGACGGCGATTCGGTTTCCCGGACCGTCCACGGTGGATTGCAGTATGATCTTACGAACAAGCGCCATCAGACTCCACGCACTTTACGGTTTGCCAGGTGTGCCGAAGCATAGGTCGGCGCACCGAGTTGGGTGGTGTTCTGTAATACCGCCTGACCCTGGTTCCATTTCTCTATCTCCGAGCGCTTGACTAGATAACCGGTGATGCGCACGAGGTCCGAGTCGGAGGCATAGAAGGCGATATATTTCTGCCCGAGAGAGAAGGCACCTTTGATGATATCGAGTATGGCAGCAGGGTTCTGTTTGCCGGTAATATCGAAGGGCAAGATGTCCGAACAACCCGTCGGAATATACCGATGAAATCGAGAAGAATGGCGCAGATGGTCGTATATCGATTCGGGTTCATCGCCCACCGGAATACGAATGCCGGAAGTGATGCCGTGGTCGCTGTCGATACCCACTTGCGCATGCAGAAGCAGGCGATGGTTGGCTATCTCGCAGTAAGGACATTCGTATGCATTGACAAACGCCGTGATGGCATCCATGATCTGCTCGGCCACTTCATTGGCTTCGGCGTCCGAACCGTATTTCTTACCCTCGGGAGCGAACTTATTGGCGGCTTCGGCGAGACCTACCAAGCCGAACATCGCTACGAAACGATCCCGCTCTACGAAACCTTCTTTAGCTAGGAAGTGGCTCTCGAAGAATCCGGAATGCTCGACGATGAAGCGGATGCGGGCAGACATATAATCCGCCATACATTGCATCGCTTCGGGCAGTAATTTCGTTAAAAACTCCTCTTTGCTCTCCGTCAGCGCTGCCAAGCGGGGCAGTACCAAGCGCGTGAGGGTATAACTACCGCCGGCAATAGGCAATATGTTATAGCACGAAGAGATACCGTAGCGGTCGTAGGTCTTGGCGTTCAGCACATCGTTGCATATCGCGGGATTGGCGACGCATAGCGAGGTATAGATAGCCTGCTCGGCGAAGTCGTCGGGTGTGATGGCAGGGTCGTACTTCAGCGTGAGGTTCGGTACTGCTTGTTCCAGTTCGCGATCTACTTCGAGAATCAGACGCCCTGCACGGGTAGCTTCCGGACCTAAGTTGGCATGGCAGAAAGAGTCCGTGATGGTACGATCAAGGTAGATGAAGAAATTCCGCAACTTACGCTTCACTACCTCGTCACTCAGGTCGGTGATGAAGGGCTCAATGAGCTTGTCGAGGTCGCCCAAGAACACCGGATAAGTGGTGATAGAGGGCACGTGCCGGTAGAGTACCTGCAGGAAAGTCAGTAACTCATCGAAGTCCTGCGGCGGGTCGAGTTCCAAGAACTTCACGCCGTTCCGCACAGCTTTCTCGTAGTCCGGCATGATATAGCGCGGACGATAGGGTGCATTGCCTTCGTTGAGGTTACAGATTGCACCTTTTTCAAAAAAGAAACGGGTGCGTTCGGGCATCGGGATAACGGAGAGTGTATCTTCCGCAGCGTGCGCGAGAGCGACCACTTTCTGTTCATAACTCAGTTGCTGAGAAGTAACGATGGAATAGATATCTGCCATGATTAGGTTGTTTTGCGGGTGCAAAGGTAATGAAAATTTTGCATGTATGCAAATTTATTTGCGTAATTCAAAAAAAAGTAGTACTTTTGCACCCGCAAAAGTCAAACGATGGTAATTAACGACCCGAAAATAGAGAATGAGGTGCTGCATTTGATTGGCGAGACGGCCGATCAGATGGGGTTGGAGTGCTACGTGATAGGCGGATGGGTACGAGACCTGTTCTTGCATCGAGAGAGTACCGATATCGATGTAGTATGCGTGGGTTCGGGAATTGCGTTGGCAGAAGAGGTGGCGAAGCGTTTGGGCAAAGGTGCGCACTTGTCGGTCTTTAAGACCTACGGCACGGCGCAGGTGAAGGTTAATAGCGGGAAATGGAAAACGGAAAGCGGAGAGCCGCTGGAGTTGGAGTTTGTCGGGGCCCGAAAAGAGAGTTATACAAGGGATAGCCGCAACCCGATTGTAGAAGACGGGACGCTGCAGGAAGACCAGGATAGACGAGATTTTACCATCAATGCGATGGCCATATGTTTGAATAATGGTGAAAATGGTGGAAGACGTTATGGCGAGTTGTTAGATCCGTTTGACGGCATGGGGGATTTGGAGCGTTGTATTATCCGCACGCCCTTAAACCCGGATATCACCTTCAGCGACGACCCGCTGCGTATGATGCGGGCTATCCGTTTTGCCACGCAGTTAGGGTTTAACATCGATGGAGAGACCTTCGACGCGATCGTGCGCAATAAGGAACGCATCGGCATCATCACCAAAGAGCGCATAGCGGAGGAGTTGCATAAGATCATGCTGAGTCGCCGTCCTTCGGAGGGCTGGATCTTACTCGACAAGACAGGTCTGCTGCCGCTTATCTTCCCGGAACTGACGGCACTCAAGGGTATCGAGGTGAAGGAAGGTCGCGGACACAAAGATGTATTTTATCACACGCTGAAAGTACTGGATAATATATCCGAGAACACCGATAAGCTCTGGTTACGATGGGCGGCGTTGCTGCACGACATCGGCAAACCGCGCAGTAAAGCATGGGATCCGCAGGCGGGTTGGACCTTCCGCAATCACAACTATATCGGCGCGAAGATGGTTCCGAAAATTTTTGCGAAGATGAAGTTGCCGCTGAACGAGAAGATGGAGTATGTAAAGAAGATGGTGGATCTCCATATGCGGCCAATCAACCTGATAGAGGACACGGTGACGGACAGCGCCGTACGGCGTTTGCTCTTTGAAGCGGGCGATGACATCGACGACCTGATGTTGCTCTGCGACGCAGATATCACCAGTCGCAACGAAGAGAAGAAAGCGCGGTTCCATAAGAACTACCAGTTGGTACGGCAGAAGATGGTGGAGTTGGAGGAACGCGATAGGATTCGTAATTTCCAACCGCCCGTGGACGGCTTGGAGATCATGGGGTTGTTCCACCTCGAACCCTGTTCGCTGGTCGGCGAGTTGAAGAGCGCTATCAAAGATGCGATCCTCGACGGCGTGATACCGAACGACCACGAGGCAGCAAAAGCATTTGTTATTGAATTATGGCAGAAGAAACAGAAATAGTAAAAGCAGCCGTGGAATACGGCGAAGAGAACATTATTCACCTCGATGACATGGAGCATATTCGGCGTCGCCCGGGTATGTACATCGGTAAGTTGGGCGACGGTAGTCATTCCGACGACGGAATCTATGTGCTCATCAAAGAGAGTATTGACAACTCCATCGATGAGTACCGCATGGGTGAAGGAAAAGTGATTGAAGTCGATGTGGCGGACGGTCGGGTGCGCGTGCGTGACTACGGCCGCGGAATACCTTTGGGTAAGTTGGTCGAAGTAGTGAGCGTGCTCAATACCGGAGGTAAGTACGATAGCAAGGCCTTCAAGAAATCCGTGGGTTTGAACGGTGTCGGTACGAAAGCTGTGAATGCCTTGAGTTCGTTCTTTGCCGTCGAGTCTTTCCGCGAAGGCAAGACCCGCCGGGCGGAGTTTAGAGAAGGAAAGTTGACCAAAGACAGCGGAATCCTGGATTATAACGGCCCGGAGAAACGCGGTACGATCATTGAGTTTGTGCCCGACGACAGCAAAGGGCTGTTCGAGAACTACCATTTTCGCGATGACTATATCGAGGAGTTGCTGCGTAACTACGCGTACCTCAACACGGGCCTGACGCTCGTCTATAACGGCAAGAAATTCGTTTCGAAGAACGGTCTGTTGGATTTGCTGACGGAGAATATGACGGTCAGTCCGTTGTACCCGATCATTCATATCGTAGGCGAGGATATCGAGATTGCGCTGACGCACACCGACCAGAACGGTGATGAGTATTTCTCGTTCGTCAACGGTCAGCACACCATCCAAGGCGGAACGCACCAGGCAGCTTATCGCGAAGCGATAGGACGAACGATCAAGGAGTTCTTCAACAAAAACCAAGAGTTGGCAGATATCCGTAACGGCGTCGTAGGTGCGATCGCTATCAATGTGGAGGAACCGGTCTTCGAGAGTCAGACGAAGGTGAAGTTGGGTTCGAAGGACATGAGTCCGACGGGCGGCGTAGGTATTAATAAGTTCGTCAACGATTTTGTAAAACAGCATCTGGATAACTACCTGCATAAGAATCCGCAGACGGTGGAGATCATGCTGCAGAAGATTCAGGACAGCGAGAAAGAGCGCAAGGCGATTGCCGGCGTGACGAAGGCGGCGCGTGAACGGGCGAAGAAGAATCTGGTGAACAACCCCAAGTTACGCGACTGCCAGATTCACCTCAACGATACCAAACCCGTGAAGAGTTCCAAGGATTCCGACGACGATTTGCGTCTGGAGAGTTGTATCTTCATTACCGAGGGTCTTTCGGCTTCGGGGTCGATCACCAAGAGTCGTGACGTGCGCACGCAGGCCGTGTTCTCGCTGCGCGGTAAACCGCTTAACTGCTACGGACTGAGTAAGTCGGTGGTGTATGAGAACGAGGAGTTCAACTGCCTGCAGTCGGCGCTCAATATCGAAGACGGTTTGGATGAGTTGCGGTACAACAAAGTGATCATCGCTACCGATGCCGATGTGGACGGAATGCATATTCGTCTATTGATGCTGACCTTCTTCCTTCAGTTCTTCCCGGATCTCGTGAAGAAGGGGCACGTTTATATCCTGCAGACCCCGCTCTTCCGCGTGAAGGACAAGAATCAGACGCTGTACTGCTATTCCGAAGAGGAACGCCAGAAGGCGATTCGCAAGATCAAGAATCCGGAGATTACCCGATTCAAAGGTCTCGGAGAGATCTCGCCTGACGAGTTCAAAGGATTCATCGGAAACGGCATCCGTCTCGACCAAGTGAACCTGCGTAAGGACGATAATGTCAAAGAGTTGCTGGCATACTACATGGGCAAGAACACCACCGAGCGTCAGCAGTTCATCATCGACAATCTGGTGATCGAAGAAGACAGAGTCGACGATGTCGACATTGCAGATTGATGATTGCAGATTGATAATTTATGAAAGCACTCTTTGCCTTCATAGTCATGGCGCTCGTCATTCTCGCGCTTATTGAGATCAACGAACGCATCAAGGTCAAGAAAAAGCGGGATACCGATATACTGGTATCTCGTGATTCCGAGGACTGTAAAGAAAACGAAGACTGCTCGGGCTGCGGCTTGGTAGAAGTCTGCGAGAAAGAAAAGAAAACGGGCCGCTAAAGCCCGTTTTTTTTATTGCCGTACCGTGACGTGGAAGCAGGATTGTTTCGCTTCGTATTTCACGTATATCTTTCCCGCTCGCTGGTGATTCAACAGTACTTGTCCCAGGGCCAGTTTGAGGTTATCCTCGTGCATGTAGTCGCGCGTGCGCGTTACCTTATTATATCGCATGTACGCGAGGTCGAAGGTCGTGCCGTAACAATGACAAGATTGCGTGACGGAGTTGATGTTGCCGCTACGCTGCAGGTATTTGATATCTTCCTGCGTACGCAGCACGGAGGTGACATAGAACCGATAATGGGGCAGGTCGTTTCGTTGTAAAATATCCGCCCATTCCGCGCCAATAGAATCTAACTCTCGTTTGGCGGAAGGGATTAAGAACGGCACGGAATGCGTCAGACTGTCCACAATATAATTGTCGTTCGTCTTGACCTCCACGAGTCTTTTTCGCATCGATGCGGCATCCTCGCGGTCTTTTGGGGGACGCGACAAACCGATCGTAGAGGCTACGGCATGTTGCTTAACCTGCAGGTCGTTGAATTTCAGTTTGTAATTGAAAGTACGCCCCGGATACCAGACGAGGTTGTCCTCAACTATCTCCGGTTCGGAAATGCTTTTACTGCAACCGGCGCAGCCCGTTAACAGAGCCGCGCCGATGAGTAAAACGATGAATATGCCGTATTTAGATCGACCACTCAAAGCCATCTTTCGTGTCCTTGATTTGGAATCCGAGCGCGGTCAGTTCGTTGCGGATCTTATCGGATGTAGGCCAGTCTTTGTTCTGCTTGGCCTGCAGACGGATATTGAGCAGTAGGTCGATCGCCCCGCTAAAGGCTTTCTGCTTGCCGCCGTCTGCACCTTGTTCCTCGAGACGCAAACCGAGGATGTCGATAGCGAAGGTCTGCCACACATCCTTTAGTTCTTTGAGATCCGCTTCGCTGATGGTGCCCTTGCCGTCGTGCACGGTATTGATGGCGCGCGTGGAATCGAAGAGCGCAGCGATCACAAACGGTGTGTTGAGATCGTCGTCCATCGCTTCGGTGCAGCGCTCGCGTAGACCAGCTACTTCGACCGTCGTCTCTTTGCCTGCTTGCAGTTTCTGCAGACGGGCATACGCTTCTTGCATACGCTGGAGTCCTTTCTCTGCCGCCTCGAGAGCTTCGGAAGAGAAGTCCACGGTGGAGCGGTAATGGGCTTGCAGGATGAAGAAACGGATGACCATCGGTCCGAAAGGCTTGCTCAACAAGGGGTGGTCGCCCGAGAAGAACTGCTCGAGGGTGATGAAGTTATTGTAACTCTTACCCATCTTCTTTCCCGCGATGGTGATCATGTTGTTGTGCATCCAGTAATGCACGGTCTCATGACCGAGGGCTGCGCAACTCTGCGCAATCTCTGCTTCGTGGTGCGGGAAGATCAGATCCAATCCGCCGCCGTGGATGTCGAACTGCTCACCCAGATATTTGGTTCCCATCGTCGAGCACTCCATGTGCCAGCCGGGAAATCCTTCGCTCCAGGGCGAAGGCCAGTGCATGATATGTTCCGGCGCGGCTTTCTTCCACAGCGCGAAATCGTAACTGTGCTTCTTCTCATCCTGTCCGTCCAACTCGCGGGTCTCGGTGACGATATCGTTCAGGTTACGTCCGCTGAGTTTGCCATACGGATAGTCCTTGGCATATTTCTCCACATCCATATAGACCGAGCCGTTCGACACATACGCGTAGCCTTTGTCAAGAATCTTCTGCACAAACGCGATCTGCTCGATGATGTGACCGGAAGCGTGCGGTTCGATAGACGGCGGCAGTACATTCAGCGCCGCCATATCGCGATGGTAGCGGTTGGTATAAAACTGCACAACTTCCATCGGTTCTAGTTGCTCGAGCCGCGCTTTCTTGGCTATCTTGTCTTCACCTTCGTCCGCATCGTGCTCGAGGTGTCCCACATCGGTGATGTTTCGCACATAGCGCACCTTATAGCCGAGGTGTTGCAGGTAGCGGTAGAGCAGGTCAAAGGTGATTGCAGGACGGGCATGTCCCAGGTGGGCATCGCCGTACACGGTAGGACCGCAGACATACATGCCTACGTGTCCTTCGTGCAGCGGTTTGAAGGTCTCTTTGAATCGAGTAAGTGAATTATATATTTCAAGCATTCAGCGATCAGTATTCAGTTTTCAGAGAAGCGTTTTCGGATCGAGATTGTTACGCTCGATATCTTTGAAATAGTTGAATGTAGCTACTTTCAGCTCGTCGCAAGCGGCTTCGTCACACACGATGATACCGTGCTGGTGCATCTGGAGCATCGAGACGGTCCACATATGGCTGACGGGTTCTTCGATAGCGTGTTGCAGCGCGCGAGCCTTACCGTGACCGTTCACCATGATCAGCACTTCTTTGGCATCCATCACGGTTCCTACACCTACGGTGAGGGCAGTCTTGGGCACTTTGTTGACATCGTTATCGAAGAAACGGCTGTTGGCGATGATGGTGTCGGTGGTGAGCTCTTTCTTACGAGTACGGCTGGTGAGCGACGAACCCGGTTCGTTGAACGCGATATGTCCGTCCGGACCGATACCGCCGAGGAAGAGATGGATACCGCCGATATTACGGATCTTCTCCTCGTAACGCGCGCACTCGGCTGCGAGGTCAGGAGCATTACCGTTCAGAATATTGACATTCTCCTTGCGGATGTCGATGTGGCTAAAGAAATTATTCCACATGAAGCTGTGATAACTCTCCGGGTGCTCTTCCGGCAGATTGACATACTCGTCCATGTTAAAGGTTACCACATTGCGGAACGACACTTTGCCCGCTTTGTTGAGTTTGATGAGGTCGCGGTACATACCGAGCGGCGAACTACCGGTCGGCAGACCCAATACGAAAGGTTTGCTCTCTTTCGGATCAAACTCATTGATGCGTTTTGCTACATAATTCGCAGCCCACTGGCTCAGCAGGTCATACGAAGGTTCAATAATTACTCTCATATAAGTTGTTAGTTATTAGTTTTTAGCGGTTAGCCTATTCTCCGAAGAGAATCTGCTCAATCTCCGGTTCCTCGAGGTTGATTCCCAGGATCTTTCCCTCGCGGTCGATGAGGACGGTATGCGGAATAAACTGCACGCCGTACTTGTCGGAGCACACATGTGCCTCGTCTTCGCGCGCCTGTGCCCACGGCATCTGCTCTTCGTCCAGCGCAGCACGCCAAGCGGCTTCCTCGCGGTCCACGGAGCAAGAGAAAATCTGCAGGCGACCGGCGGGTTGGCTATGGTAGATCTCTTTGAGAACAGGAATCAGACGACGGCAGGGACCGCACCAACTTGCCCAGAAATCCACGAGTACGAAGTCCGTTTGGCCTACGAGATCGCTAAGCGACAATTCGGTGCCTTCGGGCGTTACAGCGGTGAAGTCAATAAACTGTCCGCCTACTTCCGGAACGGCTGCAATCACTTCTTCGGCAGCTACGGTGTCCGTTGCGGGGGTCTGTTCTTCTGCGGCAGGTCTATGGCAGGCTACCAACGTCAGGGCAGCGGCCATTAAGAGAAATAACTTTTTCATATTAGTCGATTTTTTGTAATACTACTGCACTGCGGGCGGGGATGTACATCTTGAGCCAACCCTTTCCGTCTTTTGCATAGAGGTTATCGTGCTCGGTGAAGTGCTCTACCGAGTCATCGCTCAGACCAAAACCTGCGAACTCTTTCGCATCGGTGTTGAGCACCACTTTGTATTTGCCTTCCGGAACGAGCATGCCGTAGTCGGTGAAGGACTTCTGACCGTTCCAGTTGAAGATAAACAGCAAGTCGCCACGCGAGTATGCCACTACCTGGTCTCCCTCGTTGTCCCACCATTTCATGACCCACGGCAGGTGTTTGCCCACATTGTATTTCTTCTCCTGCGCCGTTGGGTTCTGAATCAGGATATGCTCTTTGAGCAGATGAATCATCGCCTCGTCGAAGCGGTTGAGGTCCGCGAAGAAATAGTTGGGGGTGTCAACGAGACTCCATTGTCTGCGGGCGTATTTATAACTCCAACCGTTGCCTTCGCGCGGGAAATCAATCCATTCGGGGTGTCCGAACTCATTACCCATGAAGGTGAGGTAGCCGCCGTTGATGGTCGAGGCGGTGATGAGACGAATCATCTTATGGAGCGCTATGCCGCGATCCACCATATAGGTCGAATGTCCATGCTCGAAATGCCAGTACATATCTGCGTCCACGAGACGGAAGATGATGGTCTTGTCGCCTACGAGCGCCTGGTCATGACTCTCCGCGTACGAGATGGTCTTCTCGTCCTCGCGGCGGTTGGTCATCTCATACAGGATATGACCGGCCTTCCAATCTTCGTCCTTAACCTCTTTGATATACTTGATCCAGAAATCGGGGATTCCCATCGCTAAACGGTAGTCGAAACCTACACCGCCGTCTTCGATCGCTGCAGCCAGACCCGGCATGCCGCTCATCTCTTCGGCAATCGTAATCGCCTCCGGTTTGACCTCATGGATAACCTTATTGGCGAGCGTGAGGTACATCAGCGCGTCTCCGTCTTCGTTGCCGTTGAAGTACGACGGATAGCCGTTGAAGTCTTCGCCCAGACCGTGGCTGCGGTAGATCATCGAGGTCACGCCGTCAAAGCGGAATCCGTCGAAGTCGTATTCGTCGAGCCAGAACTTACAGTTCGAGAGCAGGAAATGCAGCACTTCGTTCTTGCCGTAGTTGAAGCAGAGACTATCCCAAGCGGGGTGCTCGCGGCGACCGCCGTCATGGAAATACTGATAACCCGTTCCGTCGAAGTTTCCAAGACCTTCGAGTTCGTTCTTTACCGCATGGCTGTGCACGAGGTCCATGATGACATGAATACCTCTGCCATGCGCATCGTCAATGAGGGCTTTGAGTTCGTTGGGCGTACCGAAACGGCTGGAGGCCGCAAAGAAATTCGATACATGGTATCCGAAACTGCCGTAATACGGGTGCTCCTGAATAGCCATGATCTGGATGCAGTTATAGCCTAATTTGGCGATGCGCGGCAATACATCGCGGCGGAACTCTTCGTAGGAATTGACTTTCTCCTGTTCGCTCGACATACCGATATGGCACTCGTAGATGTAGAGTCCGCCTTTCTCTTTGAATTTCTTACCTTTATTCTTCCATTGATACTCGGGTTCGTTCCACACCTGTGCGGAGAAGATCTTGGTCTGCTCGTCTTGCACCACGCGGCGCACATACGAGGGGATACGCTCGCCGTATCCACCGTTCCATTCCACGAGCAGTTTGTACATCTGTCCGTGCTGCATCGCGCTTTCCGGCAGTTTGGCTTCCCATACGCCGTTACCGATGGGTTGCAGACGATAGGCTTCATCTTTCTGCCAGTTGTTCATATCGCCCTTGATATAGATGGCGGTGGCGTTCGGTGCCCATTCGCGCAGCACCCATCCTTCGTTGGTATGATGCAGACCGAAGAACAGATAACCCGATGCCCATTCGGCCAGCGGTTGCCCACCGGTCAGTTCAGCCTCTTTGTTCTTCGCATAATCCGCACGCGCCTGCAATGCACCTTCGTAGGGTTGCAGGTACGGATCACGCTCCACGATCTTCAGATGTTTCGGAGCAATTACTTTTTTTGTTGCCATGGTATTTTTAGTTTTCAGTGTTCAGATTACGAGTTCACTCTCGCTTTGACGATTAACTTCCGGTATTCCTTGCCCGGCGCGATGCCCGGCTGGTGGGCATCCGAGGGGAAGAAGACCGCGAAATGGCCGGCCGGTACGGTGAACTTCGTAGTGGCTGCGTCGCCGTAGAACTCTACATCTTTGCCCTCGTCGTACTCTTGCGTCACATCTTGGCAATCCACTTGGGCTTTCCAACCCATGATCTCATCATCGCCCAGCGGAATCTGGATGTCCAGATAATCCTTATGCGCCTCCATACGGCATTTGGATTCCTCCTTGCCTTTGAAGTCCACAATGTTCACAAACAGGTCCTTGCCATCCAAGAAAATCTTGCATGCAGGCAATTCTTCGAGATCATTCTCGTTGTAAAACTTCATGAATTCTTTCAATCCCGGTACGCTGTCGAAGTACCAATCCGCGTTTTCTAATTTGTCGAGTATCATAATTTTAAGCAATTTTGCGGTGCAAAATTACATAAAAAATCTGATATACGCAAATAAAATCACGCAAAAATTTGCACATGTGCAAGATTTGTAGTAATTTTGTACCCGAAAAATTTAACTACCATGCGTAAAACAATCATCTTTATGCTTTCTGTAGCATTAGTAGCTTGTACTGCCAAGCAGCCGAAACTGGAGGACGAATGCCTCTACAGTAGTTCCAAAACTCAATTCTCTTTCTGGTCAGACCAGGCCGAACAGATGGAGGTGCTCATCTATGATGAAGCCGTCAGTGATCAGTTCTCAGCAGTCAGCTTGAAGAAAGACGAGAATAACTTCTGGAAGGCGAAAGTGAAGGGTGACCTCGCCGGTAAGTTCTATACCGTGCGTTCGTTCCAGAACGGCGAGTGGGGACAGGAGTCTCCGGGTATTTTTGCGAAGGCATTGAGTGTAAACGGTCAGCGTGCCGCGATTATCGACTTCCAACAAACCAACCCGGAAGGGTGGGCGAAAGACCAGCGTCCTGCGATGCCTGATCCTACGGATATAGTCGTTTACGAGACCCATCTGCGCGACTTCACGATGTCGCCCAATTCCGGCGTCGAGCATAAAGGCAAGTTCCTGGCGCTGACCGAAGAAGCCCCTCTCAGCTATCTGAAGGAACTCGGCATCTCGCATATTCAGTTATTGCCAATCTTCGACTACGGAAGTATTGACGAGACCGTGCTTGACCAGAACCGCTATAACTGGGGCTACGATCCGGTGAACTACAATGTGCCTGACGGCGGTTATGCCACCGATCCGTACGATCCCGCATGCCGTATTCGCGAAGCGAAACAGATGATTCAGGCACTCCATAAAGCCGGTATCCGCGTGGTGATGGATGTGGTATATAACCATACCTACGATGCCAACGGCTGTGCGCTCGGTCGCGTGGTACCGAAGTATTTCTACCGTATGAACGAAGACGGTTCGTTCGCCAACGGTTCGGGCTGCGGCAACGAGACCGCGTCTGACCACGAGATGTATCGCCGCTTCATGATCGAGTCTGTTTGTTACTGGGCACGCGAATACCATATTGACGGTTTCCGTTTTGACCTCATGGGTATCCATGACCAAGAGACCATGCGTCAGATCCGTGCGGCGCTCGACGAGATAGACCCGTCTATTCTCACCTATGGTGAGGGATGGGCCGCGATGGCGCCGGCTTATCCGTATGAAGAACTGGCGATGAAACAATGGACCTATAAGATGCCGCGCGTGGGTGCGTTCAGCGATGATATCCGCAATGCGTTAATCGGTTCGCCCTTCGACCACGATCCCGGATTCGCTTCCGGCAATGCGGCTTGCAAAGAGAATGTGATGCGCGGTCTGATTGCTTGCCCAGAGTGGAGCGGCGAGCCCATGCAGCATGTGTCGTACATCACTTGCCACGACAACTACTGTCTGCGCGATCGTATTGAAGTCAGCACGCAGAACAGTACGGAAGGCGACCGTATCCGCATGAACAAACTCGCGCAGACGGCCGTGCTCGTGTCGCAAGGAATGTCCTTCCTCTACGGCGGCGAAGAACTCTACCGAACCAAACAAGGTATCGACAACAGTTACCAGAGTCCCGACTCGATCAATATCATCCCGTGGGAGAATAAAGTAAAACAACAGAACCTCTTTAACTACTACCGCGAGATGATTGCTATCCGCCGTGCGCATAAGGGTTTCCGTCTCGGTTGCGCGGAGGCAGTGAAAGAACACGTGGACTTCCTGCCCGTGGAGAACGAGCACCTGATCGCGTACCGCATCAAGGACCTCGAAGGAATCGACAGCGCGAAGACGCTCATCGTCTTACTCAACGGCGGCGAAGAGACTTTGGATGTGGAGATCCCGGAAGGTGCTTATACGATTCTGGCTTTCGACGGCGAAGCGAAAGCGGATGGTAGTCTGGGCGACTACGCGGGCACGCACATCTCCGTCGAACCTTATTCGGCAACCATACTTATGGAATAAGAAAAAGAGCCTCTCGGGGCTCTTTTTTATTGACTGATTGCTTGCAGGCGATCTTGCATCTCGATCATCTCGTCGCGTAGGCGGGCGGCCATTTCGAAGTCGGTGGCTTTCGCTGCGGCGAGCATCTGTTTGCGTTTATTGTCGATGGCTTTAGTGAGCGTCTGGACATTCATCTTTTGCCACTCGGCGGTCTTCCAACTCTCGCGGATAGCCTCTTCTACACGGCGTTTCTCTTCTTCGGGATCTTTGTACAGCGAAGCGAGGGCCGAAGTGTTAATCTCTTTCTTTATGGCGGTCGGCGTGATGCCGTGTTCTTCGTTATACCTCATCTGGATGGCGCGGCGGCGGTTTGTTTCGTTGATCGTCGCCTGCATGGCGGGTGTGATCTTGTCGCCGTAGAGAAGGGCTTTGCCGTGTACATGGCGTGCCGCACGCCCCACTGTTTGGGTGAGGCTTCGCTGGTCGCGGAGGAATCCTGTCTTATCGGCATCGAGGATGGCAACAAGGCTTACTTCCGGAAGGTCGAGTCCTTCGCGCAGCAGGTTGACGCCTACGAGCACATCGTATTCGCCGCGACGCAGGTCTTCCATGATTTTCACGCGCTCAATCGTATCAATGTCCGAGTGAATATAGGCGGACTTGACGCGGTACTTGCGTAGGTACTCGTCGAGTTCTTCCGCCATGCGTTTGGTGAGGGTGGTGACGAGGGTTCGTTCGCCGCGATGGATACGCGTCTTGATCTCGTCCATCAGGTCATCCACCTGGTTCTCCGTCGGGCGCACTTCAATCTCCGGATCGAGTAGGCCGGTAGGGCGGATGAGTTGGTCGATGACGATACCTTCGGAACGGTTGAGTTCGTACTCGTCGGGGGTAGCCGATACATAGATGGTCTGACCGGTCTTCTGCTCAAACTCCTCGAATTTCAACGGTCGGTTATCGCGGGCTGCGGGCAGACGGAAACCGTAGGTGACGAGGTTATCCTTACGCGCCTTATCGCCGCCGTACATACCGCGTATCTGCGGCACGGTCACATGACTCTCGTCGATGACGAGCAGCATATCTTTTGGGAAATAATCAAGCAGGCAGTATGGCGGTGTACCTTCTTCGCGCCCATCGAAATAGCGGCTGTAGTTTTCCACGCCCGTGCAATAACCCAGTTCGTCAAGCATCTCGAGGTCGTACTTCACGCGCTCCTCGATACGCTTTGCGTATAGTTCTTCGCCGATGGAGATGAAATAGTCAATCTGTTTGGCGAGATCGATCTTGATCTGTTCCTTCGCTGCCGCAATGCGTTCGGCGGAGGTGAGGAAAATCGTCGCGGGGCTTAGATTATATTGGTCGAACTCTTCCAATACCTGTCCGCTGATGGGATCAACGGTGAGGATTGCGTCTATTTCATTGCCGAAGAACTCGATGCGCACGAGGTAGTCGGCGTAGGCAAGGGCAATGTCGATCGTGTCACCTTTCACGCGGAATCGTCCGCGCGCTAACTCTATATCGTTTCGCACGTACTGCGCCCCCACGAGTTGCTTGAGCAGCGTGTCCATCGGGATGTTCTGTCCGCGTTTGAGTTCGATGACATTCGCCGTGAAGTCCTGGGGAGACCCCAAACCGTAGATACAACTGACGGAGCTGACGATGATGACATCTTTGCGCCCGCTAAGTAAGGCCGCTACGGCTGAGAGACGAAGGCGGTCGATCTCCTCGTTGATACTGAGGTCTTTGTCAATGTAAGTGTCAGTGGAAGGAATATAGGCCTCGGGTTGGTAGTAGTCGTAGTAGGAAACGAAATACTCCACGGCGTTATGCGGAAAGAAAGCCTTCATCTCTGAGTATAACTGCGCGGCGAGCGTCTTGTTATGACTCATGATGAGGGTGGGGCGATTGACTTCTTTGATGACATTCGCCACGGTGAAAGTCTTGCCGCTTCCGGTCACGCCGAGCAACACCTGCGCATCTGCGCCTGCGTTCAGACCATCCACCAGTGCCTTGATTGCTTCCGGTTGGTCGCCTGTGGGCTTATATGGACTCTCTAATTGGAACAAAATTCAAAATCACGGGATAATATATATTTATATATATTATATGGGTGGGTAGGATACGATATACCCTCGATATACCCTCGATATACCCTCGATGTACCCTCGACTTACTTCCGAGAAAACAAAAGGGGAACCTTTCGGAACCCCTAATTGTTTGAGCTTACTTAACGCGGCGCTCCTGGATGCGGGCTTTCTTACCCGTACGCTCGCGGAGGTAATACAGTTTAGCACGACGTACTTTACCGTACTTGTTCACCGTGATGCTCTCGATGAAGGGGCTGTCCATCGGGAAGATACGCTCTACACCAACGTTGCCGCTCATCTTGCGAACTGTGAAGCGCTTCTTGTCGCCGCTTCCGTGAATAGCAATCACGTCACCGCGGAACTCCTGAACACGCTCTTTGTTACCTTCTTTAATACGGTAACCGATGGTTACCTGGTCACCTGCCTTGAATGCAGGAAATTCTTTCTTCTCACCGGCAAAAGCTTGCTCGGCTACTTTAATCAAATCCATTCTTTCAATCTTTTTATGGATCAGTACTTACACATCGGGCATTTACTACTATTCGGTCGAACCTAATGCAATCGCCAGAGGCACGATATGTCCTGCTTCTTTTTTGAAACGGGCTGCAAAAGTACTGCTTTTTTTTGAATTGACCAAAAAAATCGCAGTTTTTTTTCTAAAAAAATGCATTTAGAGCCATCCAAGGCCTGCCACAACTAGGGTGGAGAGCATCAAAACGGGCATTTGTTTGTCTAGCTCACTGCTCTCGTGCGTCCATATAAAGTATAGGTGCCAAGCCCAAATTGGAGCCACACAGAGTACCCACCACTGACCGAACATCACGAAGATCGTCAGGCAGATGGTTAGCAGGCAGGTATGGTATATTTTTCCTCCGCGTACGCCGAGCATACTCGCGAATGTGCGCTTGCCGTGTGCGCGGTCATTGCTCATGTCGCGTATGTTATTGAGGTTCAGCACCCCGACGCAGGGCAGACCGATCGCGATGCCGCATCCTATGACTTCGGCCGTCAGTGTCTGCGTCTGCAAGTAATATCCGCCGAGCGTGCTGAGTAGTCCGAAAAACAGAAAGACCCCTAAGTCGCCGAGACCCATATAACCGTAACTGTGCTTTCCGAGGGTGTAGGTGACCGCACCGATCATTGCCAACAGACCCAAAGCAAAGAAAATGAGGATATTGATGATGGATGATGGATCATTGATGGTTGGTATCCCGAAGGCCGCGAAGATAAGAGCCGTGCCGAAGACGACGCATAATCCCGCGAAGATCCAAATCATGGTTTTGATCTCATTCTGCGTGATGGTACCGGCTTGCAAGCCATATGCCTCGCGGCCATGCTGGTCCGTGTCCGTGCCCTTTAGTGCGTCACCGAGTTCGTTGCTTAAGTTGCTGAGTATCTGTAAACTCAAAGTCGTGAGGATAGCTAGCACGAAGACCGACCAGTTGGACCAACCCGCCAAACCGGTGCCCAACACGATACCCGACATTGAGAGGGGTAAGGTGCGAAGACGAAGGGACTGAATATAAGGGGACATGTGTAATGTGTAATGTGTAATGTTTATTTAAATCCAAAGACAAAATAGACAGCACCGATAAGAAGAAGGCAGGCTACGAAATGGTTCCAGCGCAGCGGCATCTGGAAAGCGATAGCCGAAAAAGCGACAAAGACCACCATCGTGATCACTTCCTGAATGACCTTCAGTTGCATCAGGGTGAAAGGTCCGCCGTTGCCTGCAAAACCGATGCGGTTCGCCGGCACTTGCAGACAGTACTCAAAAAACGCGATGCCCCAGGACAGGAGAATCACAAAAATCAGAGGGGTGGCATTGGTGAAGAAACCGGTCTGCTGCAGTTTCAGGTGACCATACCACGCGAGCGTCATGAAGATGTTCGACGCCAAGAGTAATAAGATAGTATATAATCCGTTCATTGTTTTGGTAAATATTCCTTTTTTATATTCGTCATCGCTCCGTACATCGAGTCGATAGCTTCGGGGTTGAGGGTCTTGATTTGCTCGAGCAGTTCTTTCACTTTCTCGCGTGAACTCACATGCTCGAACGGACAGAGTTTGGTTTGTTTCTCATACCCGCGCATGGCGGCATATTCGACGATGTCCGCTTCGTCAATCAGGCATAGCGGGCGAATGAGTTGCAGCGGCATCTTGTCCATCTGCAGGATGGGCGGCATGGTGGCGAAAGCACCTTGGAAGAACAGGTTCATCAGCAGCGTCTGCGCTACGTCGTCGCGGTGGTGACCGAAAGCGATCTTATTGCACCCTAATTCCTGCGCGACGTTAAAGAGCGTCTTGCGGCGGTACCACGAGCAAAGAAAGCAGGGGTTGGAAGATTGATGATTGGTAATTGGTGATTGGTGATTTTCGCCGATCTCCACGTCCCGTACGATGAGCGGCACCTTTGCCTCTTGGCAGAAGGTTTCCAGATAACTCAAATCCGTATGATAGTCGCGCTCTTTGACGCGCACGTGGAGGGCGGTGACGGTAAAGCGGGGTTTGTATATCTGCGCGCGACGACCGAGCAACTCCGTCAGCAACAGACTGTCTTTGCCTCCGCTGAGACCGATGAGGATATGATCGCCGTCGGCAATCAGACCGTAGTCTGCACACGCTTTATGGAAACGCTTTGTGAGGCGTTCCCGTTGCTTCTCTAATGCTATTTGTTCCGGGGTCTTCATCCACTAATTCACTAACTCACTCATTCCCTCACTCCTTAACAGCGTCTTCAATGCCGGCGAGGGTTGACCATCTGGTGTGAAGGATCCCATGTCATAACCGCCCCAGCCCAGCGGGATATATTCCGCGGGTCGCCAACCTCCATATACTTCGGGTTCCCAATAGAAGATGCCCATGCAGGAGTCGATACGCTCCATGCGCGTCACGAAATCGGTCATCACTTCGTTAGAGAGGGCAGCCACAGAGTCATAGACCGCTCCTTCGCCGAAATTAAGCATGCCCACTTCGCAAATCATCACGGGGCAGTGGTATGTTCGGATGAGTTGGCGCACGTTCGTCTCTGCGAGTTCATTCATCTCCTGCCATGTATGATGGCACCAGTCGAACATCATCGGGTAGTGGCTCAGACCGATCATGTCCCATTTGCCGCCATATGCCGCCAGCGCGTTCCAGAACCAGTCGCGGTACATATAGGCATTGTCCACATGCACGATCACGTTGATATCCGGGAAGGCTTCTTTGGCGGCTTCATAACCCATCGCAGTGAAACCTGCGTAATGCGTCCATCCCTGCTGAATGCTGATATCTGACAACTGATCACTCACTTTTCCCATCGGCCATAACATGCCGTTCGGAGTCTCGTTGCCGATTTGCACCCACTCGGGTTTGACACCTTCTTCTTTGAGTGCATAGAGGACATCGAGGGTGTGCTCGCGCACCGCCTCCAGCATCGTCTTGTAGTCGTAGTTCTGCCATGCGGCAGGAATGGTCTGATGACTCGGGTCAGCAAAGAAATCCGAGTAATGGATATCAAGCATGATACGTTGGCCTTGTTGGGCAGCCCGCTTGGCGAGCGCCACCATGTCGGCTTTGTTGCTCCAGCCCGTAGCATGGTTGACCCACACGCGCAGACGCACGGCATTCATGCCGTTGGCGCGCAACAGAGCGATACAATCGGATGACTGATCACTGACCGCTGACTGCTCATAGAATTTCACCCCGTCGTGCTCCATCTCGCTGAGCCAACTGAGGTCGCATCCGCGCGCCCATGAGCCGCGGGGACTGTCGGTGCGGTGATAACACGCCGTCAGAAGTAATGCCGCTGCGGCAAAGAGAAAGAATCGTTTCATTGGCTATCAATTTTGCGGGACTAGGTGTTCCCGTTCAGCGGGAAAACCGCTACAGGGAAAGGGCCTAAACCTTTGCGGCCGCAAAGGTACAATAAAAATTGCATATGTGCAAGTTTTTGACTTTTTTTGTAGATATTTTGTGTAATCCTTGTTTGGTTCGAAGAAAAATAGTAATTTTGCGTCACTTTTTTGTAACGCATATTTTATCATGAAGACGAAAGTTTGTTTGGTTGCCTTAGGTCTGTTCATGGCCTGCGTAGCATGGTCGGCAAGCGGCATCAATTATGATGGCACGAACCTGGAACTCAACAATGATTTCACGCGTACCGAATGCGGCACGCAGAAAAAGGATGTGATGAAAGAGATAAGCGGTATGGCATGCTCTCGCGTGACGCCCGGCTATATCTGGGAGCACGGCGATGAGAATCTCAATAGCAACCGCCGCATCCTGGCCATCAAACCCGACGGTACCCAACAGATGGAGGTGAAAGTCAGCACTTCTTCCGACCGCGATGACTGGGAGGATATCTGTACCGGTACATATGGCGGCAAGAACTATATCTTCATCGGCGCTATCGGCGACAACGACCTGGCGTACAAAGACAAGTATTACATCTATTATTTCGAAGAACCGGCGATTACCAGCGGTTCGAAGACCATCACGGCAAGCGAGATCGTGTTCGGTTATCCGGATAACCAAGCGCACAATACCGAGACGCTGATGTACGACAACGTAGAGCAGGTCTTCTATATCGCTACGAAGGCGGACGGCGTTTGTTCGCTATATAGTCTGCCTTTCAAGACCGATTACTCGGGCAAGCAGACGCTGACGAAGGTGTGCGACTTAGGTAACGGTTCGAAGTTCAATCTGTGTACCGGCGGCGACATCACGCCTGACGGCAGTTGGATGGCTATCAAGAATAAAAAGTACATCCTTCTTTGGGAGCGCCAGGGCAGCGAGAGCCTTTCCGCAACGGCTACCCGCCGTCCGACCCAGATTGCGGCTTACCAAGAGGAGAAACAAGGCGAGTCATTGGCATGGGAGGATAATTCCACTTTCTACACCACTTCTGACCAGAAGAACGATGTGCCTATCTATAAGTACACCCGCGGAGGTTCGCAAGGTGGTGGAGATGATCCGGAACCGCCTGTTGTACCGGTGGATTCGAGTGCGAAAGCCATCAAAGAAGTGGTTCTCACTAATAGCTACTACGCTTATATCAACGAAGGCGAGAGTGTTATTCATGGCTGGTATTTGGAAGGCGAAGCAATGCCGAGCGTGAAGAGTTATCTGGTATCTGATAGTGCTAAATGGTCGCAAGAGGGTAATACTATTACTGTTACTGCTCTCGATAAATCGACGGCAACTTATACATTAGATATACAGGCGGTTAGCCCGGTAGCTTTTACCGATCATGAGATTGTGTTCGATGGCTCAGCCGATGAGGCGGAATGGCTAAAAGCTGCGTACGGATGGGATGATACCAAGAAATGGCGTTTCTCCAAGACGGACGACGATTATAGCCGAGAAATAGCCGGCAAGACGCATATAGAGCTTTTCCTGCCGGCTTGTGACACGGTGGTGCTTACTTCGATGAAGACCGAGCGCGACGTGCGTATCTATGTCAATGGTGCGCAACTCGGCGATAAGGTGAAACTGGTCAAGACCGGTCTCGCGCTGGCCGTAGAGCAATCCGCGCCGTTTATGCTCTCTGTCGTTTCGGCTCAGTCGAGCGGTGACGGAGGTATCGCTGCTATCCGCATGGCTCGTAAAGCGACACCAACGGGAATAGACGAGACTGCGTCCGAGAAAGCAAGCACGAAGGTACTCTATAACGGCCGACTCTTCATCCTCCGCGGAACGAAGATCTACACCCCTGCCGGACAGCAGGTGAGATAAACATCTCCGGTTACTTCACTTGCACACCCGTCGTAGTGAAGATCTTGCCGTCGCGGATGATGTATAGTACACCATTGATGAGGACTTCGTGAGGGCGGTGTTGGCAAACGAAAAGAGAGAGGAGGGTTAGTTATTCAAACAGTCTCTATCTAGCAGGAAATTAAATACTCCAATCTCGATTAAACTCCATACTTTATAGCATATTTTTGTGGCATGCCACATTTTTACGCTGCAAAATTACAACAAAAAAATGACATACGCAAGGACGCATGTCATTTTCGGGGAAATTTTGCTCAATTAGAACAATTCACCTTTCCAAAGCATTCGAAGGAAATCAAAGAGGTATATTACTTCTACATTGCCAACGCGGCGCGTGATTGGATCGCGCGAGACAACGATACAACGACTGTTCGGGAACTCCTCGCTATACTCCTTAAAGTTACTCATATGCTTGCTTTGCACCTCTTCGGTCGATTTGATCTCGATGCCTATCTCGGCATCTCCTATAACGGCATCCACTTCTTTCCCGTTATATGTATGCCAATAACTCAGCTTCTTGCGATTATGCGTATAGCCGATATATGCCATTAGTTCCTGGATGACGAAATGCTCGAAGCAATGTCCGTATTCCGAGGTACCCGGAGCCAGCGAGGTTCGGCTCAACAAATGGTTATATACACCCACGTCGAAATAATAGAATTTCGGCGCTTGTACCACTTTACGTTTAACAACCTTGGTATAGGCCGGAATGGTATATCCGATCAACGTATCCGACAGGATACCGAAGTACTCCTTTACCGTCTTGGCGCTCACCTGGCAATCGTTGGCGATATTTTCATAATTCACGATATCTCCGTCGCAGGTAGCCGCCACTTCCATAAAGCGCTCAAACGCGTCTAAGTTACGCACCAATGACTCTTCTTTGATCTCCTCACGCAAGTATATATCAATGTATCCGTCCAACAAACGCTCCGGTTTCTTGGTCAAATAATGCGGCGGTAACATGCCATACAGGAGCGCTTTGTCCAAATCCAAGTCGGCTATCTCAGCACTTACGAAAGGATAGAAATAGCACGGCAAAGCACGTCCTCCTAAGGTGTTATTGCCTTTGCGCTTGAGCTTACGCGCACTGCTGCCGCATAACACAAATCGCAGCCCGTTCTTCTGTATCAGTCGGTGCACCTCGTTCAGCAATTCCGGCACAAACGGAATCTCGTCTATCACTACTATGCTGCCTTCCGGTTTGTCTTGCAACATCTCAAACAGCAGTTCCGGTTTAGCACGAAAACGACGACGTAACTTGGTGTCCAGTAAGTCGATGTACACGGCATTAGGAAACTGCGCCTCTAAAAATGTACTCTTACCGGTCTGACGTGCTCCAAACAGGAATACACTGCCATCTAATTCGTTGTTTAATTGATAAAAACGTGTAATCATATCTCTGATATTTTTCTAAAATCGGAAGTACAACTTCGGATATTTTATCAAAATCCGCCGCAAAATTACATAAAATATTTGATATACACAAGGATTTTGGCGAAAATCGTACGAAAAAATGTTTTTAGTCCCCAAACTTCGTGAGGGCGGTGTTAGCAAGCGAGAAGAGAGAGGATATCGTTAATTTATAAAAAGTAGCATAGCGGCAAACCAATGCCGCTATGCCAAAAGGATGATTCTTACTTCAAGGCTAATACATAGTTTTACAATGTTTATTGTGTTTAATAAGTTTAATTTAAACATGCATTCACATAATCCATCACCTCTTGCTTGATGGCGGGTGGGCAGAGATTGGGGTCATTGAGGTCCGAGCTGTGCTTGCCCATCGGGTTGACAATCATCTTCGCGTTCTGTCCGAGTTGCGGCGGTGCACCTGCGGTCCAGGGGTCGTCATGGGCATAGAACAGCAGGAGCGGGCAGGTGGGGTTGGGGAAGAAATTATTCAACAGCTCCTGATACATCGCTCCGTCGTAAGTATTCACCAGTTCTTTGTCCTGTCCGCGGAGGATAGACGGCAGTACGTCTTCCTTGCGGAAACTCGTTCCCTGCAGCAAGTGACCGAAATAGGCATAGCCCTCGTTGAGCCATCCGAGCTGCTTGGCGCACTCTACGAAATAGGGGTAGAACCGATCCTGACGATTCGTATCCAGATAGCCGTAGATACCGGTTATGAGCGAGTCGCTGTGA